>MDTA01020453.1_pt1 | contig 25394 bp, 22 predicted proteins | sample 811151 | NCBI WGS metagenome assembly MDTA01 (sample SAMN05326648, study PRJNA326480) | marine metagenome | isolation source: seawater | place: Indian Ocean: South | collected 2010
TAATTTATTAAATGTTAACTTGCCTCGCACACCATTCAAAACTTTATTGAAAATTTTCGTATTATCTACATTACTCATTTGACTAATTCTTTTTTAAGGGTTGCTGCCAGATTATTTGTCCAAGCACTTATTGAGCCTGCACCAAGGCAAAGAAAAATATCGTTTGGCCGAGCCCTAGCATGATAAAACTGATAAAGCTCGCTCTCTCCTCCAATACCAATCACATCTCGGTGACCATACGTCCTTAGGCCTTCAACAAGGCTATCTCGATGAATGCCTTTAATAGGTTTTTCATTTGCTTCATAAACGTCCGTTATCGCAACTATATCTGCCTCATTAAAGCACCGACAAAAGTCTTTGAATAAATTGGAAAGCCTCGTGTAGCGATGAGGTTGGTGGACTACAATAACTCGGCCCGAGGTTGATTGCCTCGCAGCTTTTAATACTGCATCTATTTCAACTGGATGATGCGCATAATCATCTATAATTTTTACCTTGTCTACCTCGGCAACTAACGTAAATCGGCGTTTTACACCTCTGAACCCTACCAAAGAATTTTTGATTTCTTTGAAAGAAATATCTAAATGTCTGGCGACAACTATAGCTGCTAATGCATTAAGAACATTATGTTCGCCTGTCATTGGTAACGTGAAACCCGAGATGATTTCCCCATTCCCCGCCTGATAAATGTCGAACCTGCTCCCAAAATCCAAAATTTCTACTCTTGTGACTCTAAAATCAGCTTGCGCATTAAAACCATATTTTATTATTCGTCTGTCCTTTATTTTTGAAACTAATGCGTGCACATCAGGATCGTCGGTGCAGCAAATAATAGCACCATAAAACGGAGTGTTTGTTGCAAAATTGCGAAAACCCTCAAGCAAATTTTCAAAAGATCCGTAGTATTCCATATGTTCAGGATCAATATTAGTTATTACAGCAATTGTAGCTGGTAGCTTTGTAAAACTTCCGTCACTTTCATCTGCCTCTACTACCATCCATTCTCCATCACCAAGCCTGGCATTTGAACCATAGGCTTGAATTACTCCACCGTTTATAACAGTCGGATCATAGTTGCCCCCGTCAAGAAGCGCAGAGATCATAGATGTAGTAGTAGTTTTACCATGGCTTCCCGCTATTGCGATGTTCGATTTAAACCTCATTAGTTCAGCAAGCATTTCCGCTCGCTTAACAATGGGAATACCAATTCTTCTCGCTGCCTGAACTTCAACATTCTCGAAACTTATTGCGGAGGAAACAACTACCACTTCGACCATGTTCAAATTTTTAACAGAATGGCCGATAAATATTTCAATACCAATATTCGACAATCTATCAGTTATATAAGATTTTTTGTTATCTGAACCTTTGACAACATACCCTAAATTGTGCATTACCTCAGCAATTCCAGACATCCCTATACCACCGATACCGATAAAGAAAATAGTCCGTAAATTTAGTGGCAAATTTGTTTTTGAATTCATAATATTTCTCAAAAGCGCAACTTTTCTATTTCGTCTGCAATATTCTCAGCTGCATTTGGCTTTCCTAGCTTAAGGGCAGAATTTGCCATTTTATTTAATTTTTGTCTATCGTTCATCAATTGGCTTATAGAGTCTTTTAGCTTTTTGAGCTCAAGTTCAGACTCATCAAGAACGATCGACGCACCCCCAGCCTCCATAACTCTAGCGTTATATAATTGATGATTGCCAACAGCGCTTCGCAATGGTATCAATATCGACGGCCGACCAAAAATGCAAATTTCTGCCAAGGTAGAAGCCCCAGATCGGCTGATAACTAAATTTGCGTTATTTAGGCGATCAGAAATATTTTCAAAAAAGGGCTTCGTCAACGCCTCAACAGAAGCTAGCCGATAACGGTTTTTAACTTCGACGATGTCTTCCTTTCGGCACTGGTTTATTACCAGAAGCTGTTCTCTCAATTCTTTTGGAAGATCTATTAAAGCGTTAGAAACGAGGTGGGATACGAAACTGGCCCCTTGAGAGCCTCCCAACACAAGTATATTAAATTTATCTTTACCCTTGCACACCGAGGAATATTTAATAACTTTGGTATCCGAAATGATTTTTCGTACAGGATTTCCAGTAATCAAAGCTTTTTCTTTGCTGGATTTCAATGTGTATGGTTTGAGACCAAAAGCCACAAATTTAACTCTATTTTTAAATATATTGTTCACTCTACCGAGGACGCTATTTTGCTCGTGAATTACACTTGGTATTCTCAAAAGCTGCGCTGCAACCATGCTTGGTGCTGTGGGATAACCACCAAAGCCAATGACCATAGTTGCTCTTATTCTTCTTATGTACCTCGCAACAGAAAAAATGCTAAAGGAAAGATATAAGAGAGAAATACAGCTACTGTAAATTCCACCTGCACTTGGATTGCTAATTTTAAGAACAAATTTTTCTACCTTTTTGGGAAAGTCACTAGTATACGCGACTCCTCTTACATCCGTTATTAGAATAACATCCCAGCCCCGTTTTAAAAGGTTTTCGGCTAAAGCTTGCGCCGGGAAGATGTGACCTCCTGAACCACCCGCCGCCAAAACAATTACGTTTCTCACCAACCTAAACTCCCTGGCCAAGAATATTTTCAAATTCATTTTGGGGTCTTTTACGCGTGAGTGCAAAAAGAAATCCCAATAGTAAACCAGTTGCAATTGCTGAGGATCCTCCATAACTGATAAAAGGTAATGTCATCCCTTTAGCAGGCAACAGACGAACAGCGACTCCCAAGTTTATCACGACCTGCATGGCCAGAAGCGACGTGATGCCTATCCCAGATAATCTGATAAAGACAGAACCCTCATCGAGTAACCTTAACATAGAGCGTACAACTATAAGCATGAAGATAGCTATAATTAACAGACATAGAAGTAACCCATATTCTTCCGCAGCAACGGCAATAATAAAATCGGTATGTGCGTCTGGTAAACGCCATTTCACAAAACCTTCACCTAAACCTACCCCAAAATAACCACCCTCCTTGATTGCCGTTGTTGCGTATCCAATCTGCGTCAAAGGGTTCACGTCTGCCACTAAGAAGCCATTAATGCGATCGCGAACGTGCTCAGAATTCAAATAAGCAAAGAAACCACATGTACTAATGAGAATTAGTATAGCCAATAATAATGCAAAGGAAGCTCCTGAAATAAAGTACATTATTGCCCAAGAACCTATAATTAACGAGGCTTGGCCAAAATCTGGTTGTAAGGCTAAAATGCCCGCTATAAAAAAAGCCAGTAGAAATGAGATGAACCTTCCAGGTGGGCCATTAAGATCAAAACTTGACTTCATAACCCAACCGCAAAAGATAATGAATGTTGGTTTAAGGAACTCTGAAGGCTGCAACGAGACATACGCAAACGAAAACCATCTGACAGCCCCCTTACCATAATCTGTTCCAAAAAAAGGAAGGAGAAGAATGGATAAAAAACTTGCCAGAAAAAGTAAAATGGCTATGCGCCGTATTGTAATCAAAGGCATTATGGAAAGGATTGTCATAACTATCAAAGCAACCGCTCCAAAGATAGCCTGTCTATACACATAATAAAAATGAGGTTTCTGATTACTCTCAGCCAACGGTGGTGATGCAGCCATGCAGAGAAGTAATCCAATAAAATATAGACAAAATACTGCCACTAGCGACAATCGGTCAACATTTTTCCACCAACGCGGAATTATCGGCTCATCTGCCCATCGCGTAGGCAAACCATATATCATTTCTGTCATGCGTGCCTGCTCATGCTCACATTATGATCGTGACTTTTTGTCACTGTTATAATTGGAGCATAACATTTTGAAAAATTTATTAAACCCTCTAAATTATTATTCTCAAATTTTTTATATCTTGTTAAATAGTTCGATAAAACGCTCTCCTCTATCCTCAAAAGAATTAAATTGGTCAAAACTTGCACAAGCTGGTGCCAACAAAATAGTATCACCCGGATCTGCGTCTTCAACCGCAGTCTGGAAAGCTTTTTCAAGAGTATCACATTTTCGGTGTGGAATATCTCCCAATGATCTTGAAAAACTATCCTGAGCACTACCGATCAAGTAAATACCCCGCACATTTGAGTTCAACGGGATCAAGTTACTTATACCACTTTCTTTCCGTTGTCCGCCCACAATCCATCTTATATTATCAAACGAATTCAATGATTTAGAGACCGAGCTTTCGTTAGTGGCCTTAGAATCGTTAACGAATAATACATTATTTTTTGTTCCAAGAATTTGTCCTCTGTGTTTCAAACCGCCAAAGTCTTTCAAGGCATGCTGAATTTTTTTCGGGGCCAGTCCAAGGGACCTACTGCAAGCGTAAGCCGCACAAATATTTTGATGATTATGCCTTCCAATTAACTTGGAGTTTTTTCGCAAATCTATGGATGCAATTTGGTGATCAGACTTCCATTCTACCAAAAAGTTTTTTTTCATAAATATTGACCAATTTGGACCCTTAAGCTGCTTTTCGGTCGAAAAAGTAATCACAGGACTTCCCGTTCTAATCTCTTCCCTCATAATATTAGCCAAATACATTCCTTCCAGCTCATTCACACCAATTATGCACTTTTCAGCTCCCCCCAGTAAAAAAAGTCGGGTTTTAGCAGCAAAATAACCACCAAGACCACCATGCCTATCGGAATGATCTGGAGAAAAATTTAAAAAGACTGCTAAATCCGGCTGTAAAGAACGAGCAAGTTCGGCTTGATATGATGATATTTCTAATATTTTTATGTCACCCTCTTTCGGGGGTGAAAATGTCAAAACTGGTTTCCCAAAATTTCCACCAATTTCTACGGAAATACTATTCCTAACCAGTATGTGCTCAAGCAGTGCAACCGTGGTAGATTTACCGTTCGATCCTGTTACGCAGATAACTTTAGGTGCTACGGCAAACTGGCTCCAGGACTCCGAGGCATATGACCTGAAGAATAAACTTATATCATTATCGATCACAATCCCGAGAGATAAAGCATTAGCTACAATTGGATGGGGTGATGGGTAAAGATGTGGGATCCCAGGGGACACTATGAGTATATCTGCTTTCGCAAGGACCTTTCCACTTTTCAGATTCGCTATATTTATTCCCTTTTTTTCTGCGAGTCTTCTTTTTTTTGGATCATCGTCCCAACACATCGGAAGTGCTCCTCCCAATCTCAGGGCCTCTTCCGTTGCCAACCCGGTCTTACCTAGACCCAAAACTGCAACAAACCGATTTTTATATCCTCTGACCGGTATCATCTTAACGTAATTTGAGTGTTGCTAGACCGACTAAAGCCAAAATAACAGATATAATCCAAAAACGAATAACAATTTGTGGCTCCGCCCAACCTAGTTTTTCAAAATGATGATGAATTGGTGCCATTAAAAAAACACGTTTTTTTGTTATTCTGTAAACCAGCACCTGAATTATTACGGATAAAGCTTCTACGACAAATAGTCCACCAATTATAGCCAAGACGATCTCATGTTTTATACTCACGGCAATTGCCCCTAATGCACCACCTAAGGCAAGTGATCCTGTATCTCCCATAAAAATGGCAGCAGGAGGAGCGTTGTACCATAAAAACCCAAGGCCACCTCCAACCAAAGCTGAGACAATAACCAATATTTCACCTGTTCCCGCAACATAGTGAACGTCAAGATATTCTGAGAAATCTACCCTTCCAACTGCATACGATATTATTCCTAATGCCCCCCCTGCAATCATCACAGGCATCACTGCCAATCCGTCCAAGCCATCAGTTAAATTTACTGAATTTGCGGAGCCCACTATTACTAACATTGCGAACGGTATAAAAAACCATCCAAGGTCAAATAAAGCACCCTTAAATACAGGAACCGCTATGAAACCAGACAAACTTTCGGTGTGGGTATTAATAGTGATTAGGGCCGCAACAAATGCTATTGCGAAACCCCCAATAATTCGTGTTGTTTTAGATAAACCTCTCGTGTTTTGATTTATAACTTTCTTATAATCGTCGATAAAACCAATCATGCCAAAACCAAAGGTTACTAACAATATCGTCCAAACATAAAAGTTATCGAGTCTTGCCCAAAGAACTGAGGAAGTTAAAAGTGCTCCCAAAATTAAGACGCCACCCATAGTGGGAGTCCCAGCTTTAGAAATTAAATGATTTTCAGGGCCATCAGTCCTAATGGGTTGACCGTTTTTTTGTTTGTGTTTTAAAAATGTTATTAAAGGTTTTCCAAAAATAAAACCAAATAACAGTGCTGTAAAGAATGCTCCGCCAGCCCGAAATGTGATGTATCGAAACAAATTGAAAAAATCGCCGCCATCACTAAAAATATTTAAAAAATATAACATGCTCTTAAAGCCTTCTCTTTTTTTGATTTTTCCCTAGTTTAGTTAACTCTACCTTTAACTTATGGAGGCCCATATCGTTGGAGGCCTTTAACATGATAGCGTCATTTACTCGTACTAAACTGTGTAATCTGGGTATCATCTCATCAACCGTTGCATACCATTTTCCTTTGATACTTATCGGAAGTTTGTTGTACAAAAATTTCATTCTATGCCCTATACAATGAACGAGATCAACATTACTTAAATTAAGTTTTTCAACTAACTTTTCGTGTTTGCGATTTTCTTCTGTCCCAAGCTCCAACATATCGCCAATAATTGCAACCCGCCTTATCATTTTATTTCTTACTCCAACTTCACCTGAATGTTCAAAGTTTGAAAGAGTGTCAATTGCGGCCTCCATAGATTTAGGATTTGCATTGTAGGTTTCATCTATCACTGAGATAATACCATTAAGAAGTCTTGTTTCACAGATAATCTCAGTCAGCGAGCCTCTGCCAACGGTAGGCCACCAGTCTGCAATGGCTAAAATTCCTTTTGCAATATCAAGTTTTAACGCTGACAAAACTACAAGCACCCCAAGTGCGTTAACAGCATTGTGCTTACCTGGACTATTAACTTTGAAGTAAAAAGTAATACCTCCTGGCATGGCAATTTGAGCGCAAGTGGTGTTTCTCTTGGAAACCGTTTTGATCAATTTATAATGTGGAGATCCTTTTTCACCAAAAGTTAAAACTGACTTCGAATGTTTCTTTACGTTTCGAAGAAGTTCCAAAAAGCATTCAGAGTCTCTTGAAATTACCGCAATCCGAGGTTGTCTTAAACCTCTACAAATGTCCGATTTCTCTCGAGCTATTTCATTTACATTTTTCAACGACGATAGATGTGCAGCAGATACATTGGTAATCAAAACAACATGGGGTGACGCAAGCAAAGATAAAGGTAATATTTCCCCCCTATTACTCATTCCAATTTCAACCACGATAAAATCAGAGTCTGCAGGGGCACTAGCCAGTGTCAATGGCACGCCGATATGATTATTAAAGCTTTTTTCTGCCTTATGCACTTTCCCGAAGTCTCGTAACGCAAATGCCATCATATCCTTACTGCTTGTTTTCCCAACCGATCCAGTTATGGCGATCACTGATGCACTACTCCGATTGACCGCAAATGACGCCATAGCAGATAAAGCATTAATTACGTCTTGAACTATCAACACTGGTTGTGCTTTTGACCATTTTCTCGGTGCACGTGATACTATTGCCGCTGCAGCACCTAATTTAAAGGCCGTTTCAACATATTCATTTCCATCTCTTTTACCACTTATTGCAAAAAAGATGTCACCTTTTTTCAGTGTCCGAGTATCGGTGGAAATTCCAAAAGCTCTCCAAGTGCCAATTTTCTTGCTTCCAATGGCAATCGCTACGTCTTCGCTTGTCCACAAGCAGCCCATTATATACTCTCTCTGGACCGTAAAGATAATGATAAACTAGCCATCTCTACATCACTAAATGGATAGATATCCTCACCAATAATCTGTCCAGACTCGTGACCCTTTCCCGCAATTAACAAAACATCTCCCTTCTCAAGGTTTTTAATTGATACCAAGATTGCCTCTGCTCGGTCGGGTATTTCGACAGCACTTGGGCAAAACTTAATTATATCGCGTCGGATGTTTGCTGCAGACTCAGTTCTGGGATTATCGTCAGTAACAATTGCTTTGTCTGCAAGTTCTTCAGCCACTTGGCCCATCAAACTCCTTTTCCCAGAGTCCCTGTCTCCACCTGCTCCAAATACAACGATTAAATTACCAATTGTATGTAACCTCAATGCTTTTAAAGATTTAGATAGGGCATCCGGGGTGTGCGCATAATCAACATAGACATTCACGTCTCTGTCCGGCGAGTCAACTAGATACATCCGACCTGGCACGCTATGAAGGTTCGGCAAACTATCAAAAACTTTGTTAGGTTCGGCTCCGAGGGCAATTACCAACGTAGCAGCCATAAGAATATTCATTGCTTGAAAATCGCCAATTAATGATAATTTTATTGTTCTTGAATTGCCCAAATAAGAAAATGTTATAATTTGTCCGTCTGGATAAAAACGTTGATCACAAATCTGAATATCTGCACCACTTTTATAACCGACTTTAATCACCTGATGATGTCGTCTATCACAGATGGCTAGTATTGGTTCAATGTTTGGGTCATCAAAATTTAATACAACGATTTTACCAATTGGTAGGACTCGATCAAAGAGCAAACATTTTGCTTCCAAGTATTTTTTTTGGTTATGATGATAATCCAAATGATCTCTAGATAAATTAGTGAAAGCTGCTGCTTGCAACACAACTCCATCTAACCTCCATTGCTCAAGTCCATGAGAGGATGCTTCAAGTGACGCATGTTGTACCCCAAACTCTACCAGTTCCGTCAACGTTTTATGCAAAGTTATCGGCTCGGGGGTAGTATGAATAAGTGTCTTTTCAACTGCTCCCTGTACACCTAACGTCCCAATATTTACAGCTTTTAAACCTAACTCTTCCCAAATTTGTCTAACAAAAACGCTTACAGAGGTCTTCCCGTTAGTACCTGTAATCGCTACCTGATTCATTGGTTGTTTATAAAATATTCGCGCAGAGCAAACTGATAAACTTTTTCTAGGATTCTGAACGATTACCGTCGCTAAACTAATGCTCTTTTCTTTTAAAAATTTTACACCAATAAGGTCAGTAACTATCAATATTGCACCCCTCTTGACTGCGTCACAAGCATATTTGGCTCCGTGCTCATGTAAGCCACTAATTGCGAAAAAAATAAACCCGTGTTCCACTTTCTTCGAGTCGCATGATAACCCTAAAATGATTGGGTCAGTCTGAGACCAAATTCCATAACGTTCCAAAACCTCTAGTCCTAATTCTGATAACCGTTTCTCAGATTTTTGCTTATCTCTACCCAAAAATAAATCACCCTTCAGTCAGAAATTTTAATTATTGAAGTCTCAATAGACTTTTTTGTTGCGACGGAATTTGGTTGCAGTCCAAGAACTGGTGCTATCCGTTTGATTATCTCTGTTGCTACCGGCACAGCAGTCCAACCAGCTGTTCTCATAGGTTTATCTATGCTCCAATCCTCTGGTTCATCCAAAGTGACTACGAGCACATATTTAGGATTCTCCATTGGAAAACAAGCAACAAAAGTAGTTATAACTTTATCTTTAATGTATCCAGGGGTATCAAAATTCACTTTCTCTGCAGTTCCTGTCTTTCCCCCAATCGTATATTCTGTAAGGCTAGCATTCCTAGCCGTGCCCTCCTCTACAACTTTTGATAGAATTTCTTGAAGCTTAGCTGACGTGTGCGGTGAAATTATCTGATTTTGTTCGCCAATTTTATTCAAATTCTTAATAATAGTTGGGGCAACCTTTCGTCCACCGTTTACTATTGTACTGTAAGCTGCCGCAAGGTGCAGTGGAGAGACTGATATACCATGGCCGTAGGATACGGTCGCAGTACTGATTTTTGACCATTTCCTCGGAAACTGGGGCTTAGCCCTCGATGCCTCAGGTAATTCAATCCCCGTCAAGTCCAATAAGCCCAGGCTCTTCAAGAATTCTTTTTGTTTCTCAGCACCAATCATCGCCGCTAATCGAGCTGTTCCAATATTAGAAGATTTTATCATGACATCAGCTACCGTAAGTTCTTCCCCCAAGTAATGATGGTCGTTAATACTATATTTTCCAAAATAAAGTGGGCCTTTGATATTTATAATAGTGTCTTCAGAAGCTATACCCTGATCAAATATTTGAGCAGCTGTAAAAATCTTAAAAGTTGAACCAAGTTCATAAACACCCTGTGCCGCCCTGTTGAATAATGGGCTATTAGATGGATCTCCTGATATTGGCAGGTTTGGTCGATTATTTGGGTCAAAATCTGGTAGCGAAACCAACGAAAATAACTCTCCAGTATTTGCATCTATCAATATTGCCGATCCACCTTTTGCATTCATAATTTTGATGCCATCTCCAAGTACCTTTTCAACTATACCTTGAATTGAAGAATCTATAGTGAGAGCCAAATTGTCATTCTGCGGGTTTATAAGGTAATTATTATACGAAAGTTCCACTCCTGCCTGACCAATCAACTCAGCTGAATCTACCGCCTCTCGACCGAACGTTGTTCCTCCCAAAACGTGTGATGCAAAACTTCCGTTTGGGTATAGTCTAACCTGCCTTGGACCAAAATATAATCCAGGCTGACCAAGATCATTAACTTTCTCCCTTTGCTCTGGAGACAATTTCTTTTGAATCCATATGAATTTTGTTTTCTTATTCTTCAGTTTTTCTAATAATTTATCTTCATACAGTTCAGGGAAAATTTGAACCAAGGACCTTGCCACTTTTTCTTTATCAATAATTTCCTGAGGATGAGCGTAAAGTGAGTATGTTTTAATATTTGTTGCTAAGACTACGCCATATCTATCAACAATTTTTATTCTTGTATTATTTAAGCTAGGATTCTTGCGTGCGCTGCTTAAATTTGGAGTATTTGATGCTAAAATAAACATTTGTGCAGCTATTAAGAGAAAAGTACAGACGAAAGCTCCTGTAAGCAACAATATTCTTTGGCGAGCTTTAGTTTTTTCAAATAACATTTTTTTTCTGAGTCGCTTAAATTTTTCATCTGACTCAACTAAATCTGGATCAATACCGGCCTCCCGGGCATGAAGGATTCTTATAAGAGGTCTTAACGGATTGCGCATTACTTATGCCCGGTCTCAGTAATATCCGGTACGCTAAGTTCGGCGTCAACTTCAGTCGACGTCGGGCCAGATATCATTTGAAAATGTATGCTATCAACTTTCGCAAAATTTCCAGATGAAATCGGCATTAACGAAAGTTTTGGGAAAAAGCGTTCCGATAGCTTTTCTAATCTATCAGGTCGATTTAAATAAGCCCATTCTCCCTCTAACATTATCAATTTTTCATCTTCTTCGATTATAGCTCGCTGAGTATGTTTTATGCGTTTTACTACCTCTCTTGTTTCATAGTTTACTTGATATGCCCAAGCTGCAGAAAAAATAAGAATTGCAAAAGAAAAAACATAAATCATAGATTTCATTAAAGCTCTCCAACATTAAAGTTAACGTGTGGGATTATTGGTTCTATACGATCATAAAAGTCCGCTTTTTCTGAAACTTTAACGCATATTCTCAGCTTGGCCGATCTCGCCCTTGAATTTTCCAAAACTTCTTTTTTACTGGGCGTGATCACTTTCTTAGATAAATCTTTAAATGTTGGCTCTACCCGATCTTGATCGGGTAAAAATCTACTTCGTCCAGAACTGAGCTGGCTTCTCGACTTAATAAAGCGCTTGACCAATCGGTCCTCAAGCGAATGAAAACTGACTATTGCGAGGACCCCTCCAAGTGGTAGAACCTTCTCTGCCCCAAGAAGGCCAGATTGCAATTCATTCAGTTCATCGTTTACTGCTATCCTAAGTGCCTGAAATGTTCGTGCAGTCGGATCAAGAGGCCTCTTACTTTTTATTTTTAGCATTCTTACTGCCCTCGAGATAATTTCAGCTAATTGAAATGTCGTTGATATTGGCTGACGAGCTCGTTCCAACACAATCAGTTTTGCAATCTTCCTTGCCGCCCGCTCCTCCCCATAAAAATATATGATATTAGCTATATCAGCTTCAGTAGCTTCGTTTACAATATCAAAAGCGGACGTACCTTCGCGGGACATCCTCATGTCCAACGGACCATCTCTTTTGAAAGAAAAACCACGGTCTGCTTTATCAATTTGCATAGATGAGACCCCAATATCAAAAACAATTCCAGAAATTTCACCACCATAATTTTCTTCAACTACGTTTTTTAAACTAGAAAATTTTGCTTTAAATAACTTTAGCTTACCGCCAAATTTATCTCGAATTCTTGCGTAATTTGTATAAATATCAGGATCTCTATCTATTGCTATCACTTTTGCTGCTCCAGCCTCAATCAGAGCTCTGCTATAACCACCAGATCCAAAAGTGCAGTCCACCCATGTACCAGAAACTGGCGAAGCCGCAGTTATAAAAGAATTCACAAGTACCGGATTATGATCCCAACTATCCGGCAAAACCGAACGCATTAGTCGACCTTAGGTGAGTTTGAGTGAAGTAAATTAAATGGATTATTACCCTCTTCATACCCTTCAAATTCGCTTTCGAGATCTAGCATATCTTGGTGGTAAAGCTGAGGCTGCCAAATTTCAAACTTATCTCCCATACCAATTAAAGTGGCTTCGGTAGATAGATTTATCATTTCTCTCAATTTAATAGATAAAACTAATCTTCCGTTATCGTCAATTTGCGCATAGGACGATTGGGTGTTTAATTTACGTTCTAATATTTCTCTCTGACGAGAATATCTAGGAAGCTGAGATACAAGTTCATCCACCTCATTGATGGCAGAAATTGAGTAACCCTCTATACATTTTTTTCTGTTTCTACCAAAAACCAGCACACACGAAGGGTTAGACCCAGGCGTATAATCCGGGTCACCTTCTTCTAGAACTCTCCTGAACTGAGCAGGTACCGAAACCCGGCCTTTGCTATCAACTTTGTGCGTCGATTCTCCTCTAAACCGCCTCATCTTTAAATTTCCCCAGCTTATTGCTCTACAAAACAAACCGGCGAATTGTGGCCATTTAGCACAATTCGCCGGTATTTTACTCAGGAACTATCCAATGCTAACTGCTCTCTTCGCACCGAACTTTACTTTCCACAAACATCAGCTCCTGTATGAAACCTGCTCGCATCTGGCTTTTACCCTCATGTCGAACCTACTGATCTTGCACTTTTTGGTTTATCATGGAATTTGATGGAAATCAATGGGAATTTATACCTTTTTTAATATTTTTGATATACTTTCAACATTTAGTATAGGTTGAGCTGCTCCTACTAAATATAGAAGCTTTTACATTTGCGTTCATACTAGACATCAAATGATTACTTAAAATTTATTGCGGATGGCCTGTAAGCCGGATTCTGTTATGATATGATTTATCATGGTGACTATTCATCTAGGTCTACCGTTTCCGACAGACTCCAGCGATCTACCCGAGCTGTTAAATGGAGTATTTCAGGCCAAACCTAGTACAGCTCCTATTTGATCTTGCTCCTGACGGGGCTTGCCATGCCCAACATGTTACCATATTAGCGGTAAGCTCTTACCTTACCTTTTCACCCTTACTCATTCATCCGAGCGGTATATTTTCTGTGGCGCTTTCCCTCAAGTTTCCTTGGCCGGGCGTTACCCGGCATCATTTCTCCTTGGAGTCCGGACTTTCCTCGTTATTCAACGCAGTCACCCAGCCATCCGCTCCATTTTTTACTTCAAAAGCACATTAGCAGTCAAATATTTTCTTTTGGGAGAGAGATTTTTATTTCTTATTCAATGGTTAAATTGTTGAGATAGAAATTTAAGTTTTCAGATGAAATCTCTTCGATTGTCCCTTTGGTTAAATTTCCAAGTTTGAATGGACCAAATCCTATCCTTATAAGCCTATTAACCTGTAAATTTATCGCTTCGAATGACCTACGTATTTCTCTATTTCGTCCTTCTGTCAAGCCTACAGTATACCAAACATTTGAAGCATTAATTCTGTCAAGGGAGATAGTCATAGGTTTAAAGGTCTCTTTTTCTATAACGATTCCCTGACGCAAGAGTTCGAGTGCCTTGTCGCTATGACGACCTTTCGCTCTAACCCTATATTTGCGAAAAATACCTGTCCTGGGGAGCTCGAGTTTTCTTTTTAGCATCCCATCATTAGTCAACAGAAGTAACCCCTCAGATGAAATATCTAACCGTCCAATGGACATCAACCGTGGTAATTCTCTTGGTAAGTTTTCGAATATCGTTGGACGATTTTGTTCATCAGATGTCGAATTAACCAAACCCTTCGGCTTATGATAACGCCACACCCTTGTCGGCTCAGCGGGATGTATCAATTTGCCTCGGACCGCAATTCTATCAGTAGATTTCACTTTGGTTGATGGATCAAAAATAACTCTTTCATTGATACTTACATATCCCAACTTAATGAGCTTCTCTGACCCTCTTCGGGAGTCAACACCCGCTCTAGAAAGCTTTTTTGCTATTCGTTCTGGGATATCCAAACCAACTCTCGTTTGCTATTTTAATCTGAGGCCTTATAAATGAGATACATTATTACTCGGTACGCATTACGTTTTAGATTACCTATTATTTATTTATGGATAAAAATGTTTGATTCGCCAATGAAATTAGCAATTGAGGAAGCAAAGGCTGCGATTACAGTAGGAGAAGTCCCTGTTGGCGCTTTAGTACTTGACGCAAAAAAGCAAATCATCGCACGAGGCCACAATATGACTCGGTCCTTACAAGATCCCTCGGCTCATGCTGAACTTGTCGTACTGAGGAAGGCATGTAAAAAACTTAACTCCGATAGATTGATAGGCTGTTCAATATATGTCACCTTAGAACCTTGTGCCATGTGCGCAAGTGCTATTTCTCTATCCAGAATTAGTAATTTGTACTATGGCGCTTCTGATCAAAAGTCGGGCGGAATAGAATATGGAGCAAAGATTTTTACTAGAAAACAAACCCATTTTAAACCCAATGTTTTTAGTGGCTTTTGCGAGGAAGAAATAAACAAAATGATGTCAAATTTTTTTCAGTCAATTCGAGAACATAAACAAGCCGATAAGCGAAGATGCTAATCTCTCTAAAATAAATGTAGCTTGCAGGATTTTATTAATCTGAGTCGATTAACTACTTGCAGTGCGATGGTTCCCAATATAAAACTTCTGCTAATACCATAATTAAAAAACCACGGGGCTGAAATGACGATTGATCCTAGTACGGCCATAAAGATTGCAAACTTGGCACAGATCGAGACAACCGGTGAGCAAATAAATCAACTATCAGAGGAACTCTCAAGAATCATTGCATTTATGGAACAGCTCAATGAAGTTGACGTTTCTAATGTTGAACCGATGACATCTGTTACGCCAATGTCTTTAAAACTACGCACCGATGAGATTTCGGATGGCAATAAGCAGTTTGACATCCTTCAAAATGCGCCAAGGCATTCTGCCGGTTTTTTCACGGTGCCAAAGGTCATAGAGTAGTTAAATGGGTGAATTATCTGAATTATCAGTGGCACAAGCGCGCGATGGGCTCAAGAAAAAAGATTTCACTGCATTTGAACTTGTAGAAGATTGCTTGAGAGAGGCGAAGAATGCAAACGTACTGAACGCATTCTGTATGATAACGGAGGAACTGGCAATTAAACAAGCGAAACAAGCTGACAGGCTTATTTCGGAAAAAGAAAATACAGGCCTGACCGGCATACCAATAAGTGTAAAAGACATATTTTGTACTGAGGGAATCAAAACCCAAGCTGCATCAAATATTTTAAGTGAGTTTGTGCCACCTTATGAAAGCACAGTAACAAGTAATCTTTGGAAAAGTGGTGCCGTGATGGTTGGAAAGACAAACATGGATGAGTTTGCCATGGGTTCCTCAAATGAAACATCCGCATATGGACCAGTAATAAATCCCTGGAAAGGAACGAATTTTCAACAAGAACTTTGTCCTGGTGGGTCATCTGGTGGTTCAGCCGCATCTGTATCAGCGGACCTTTGCTTGGCCTCTACCGGTACTGATACCGGTGGTTCGATTCGACAACCAGCGGCTTTTACTGGAACAGTTGGACTTAAGCCAACCTATGGAAGGTGTTCGAGATGGGGAATTATAGCATTTGCATCGTCATTGGATCAAGCTGGTCCAATAACAAAAACAGTTCGAGATAGCGCAATACTACTTTCTGTAATGGCTAGCTACGATAAAAAAGATAGTACATCCGCAAAGGTAGCCGTACCAGACTTCGAAAGCTTTTTGAGCCAAAATATCAAAGGAAAAAAAATAGGTATACCAAAGGAGTATAGATTAGAAGGTATGTCATCAGAGCTTGACAAACTTTGGCGTGAAGGAGCAAAAAAACTCGAGTCAGCTGGGGCAAAGTTATTGGACGTATCTCTTCCTCATACCAAATACGCTCTACCAGCCTATTATGTTATCGCACCAGCAGAAGCGTCATCAAACTTGGCGCGTTACGATGGTGTGCGCTATGGACGTAGAGCAAAGCTAGATCAAACTGAAAATATTTATGATATGTATAAAAAAACACGTGGAAATGGATTTGGAAGTGAAGTAAAACGTAGAATATTAATTGGAACATACGTTTTGTCAGCTGGTTTTTACGACGCATACTACATAAGAGCACAAAAAGTCAGAACACTCATTCAAAAAGACTTTTCTCATGTATTTGCATCCGGAATTGACGCACTCTTAACCCCGACTGCGCCTACTCCTGCATTTAAGTTAGATGATGAATTACGTAAAGATCCTATTGAGATGTACCTTAATGACGTCTTTACAGTTACCGTAAATTTAGCTGGTCTTCCAGCTATAAGTGTTCCTGGCGGTATCAGCAAGAACGGCCTGCCTCTTGGATTGCAATTGATCGGTAGACCTTGGGACGAAGGAGAGCTGTTAAATATCGCAGACATATTAGAAAAAGAAACGGTGTCTTGCGGCAAACCAGTTCGCTGGTGGTAATTTATAATGAGAAAGTCCTTGAACCTCCTGACAATACTGTTCGTACTTTTACCAATTTTTTCCGCATGTCAACAAACAGTAGTTGACGGAAAAGATCCAGTGACCATGACATTATCTTCGGATAATGGAACATTAGACCTGGCTCAATCAACACTTGAGCAACAGAAAATAGAAAAAGAAAAAGCGGCTAGAAAGCTATTGGCGGCTCGAGAGAACCGCATAATTATTAATCCAGACGAGTTAATGGATATCGAAACAAATTACAAAATTAATATTGCTATTTATGCCAGAAAAACAGAAAATGTTTTGGGCAAAAGATCATATTCTCGGCTAAACAAAAAGCAGAAAAATGACCCTTGTATTAGATTTAGCGTATCTGACGACGCTCAACGTTACTTTATGCAGAAAGGGGGACCTGAAAAAGATCTTTATGGGCTAGACCTCGATGGAGACGGCTTCGCTTGCGACTGGAACCCAGAACCATTCAAAAAAATAAAAGTCCCATAACAAGGAAAAGTGTTAAATATTTTTGTTTAAGGTAAAATAAAAAATGCGAACATTCTAAGTGGCCGATAATGATAATTTTTAAAGTTCTTCGAAATAATGAGTATAAAGATCTCCGGATAGATAGGTTATGTGACGGCTCTAAAAGTGATATACAAGATGGATTTATTCATTTCTCAACTAATGACCAATTAGCTGGAACGGTAAAAAAGCACTTTCAAAATGAAAAGAGTTTAATACTTATGGCTGTAAATTCTGAAGAATTAGGAGACAACCTAATTTGGGAAAAAGCTCGGGGTGAAAAACTTTTTCCTCATTTCTATGGGAAATTAAAATATAATATGGCACTATGGTTTGCCCCTTTAGAGTTTTACGGTGATCATTTTCTTTGGCCTTCTGGATTATGAAATGGCTTTGGACATAGAAACCGTCGGTTTATCAATACTTCACAAAATTGATCCAGAGCTATCTCACAAAATAGCCTTATGGTATTTACGCTATGGCGTCGCACCTAAAACTAAGATACCAAATTACCCGCGATTAAATACAAGCATTGCAGGTATAAAAATACCAAATCCTATCGGGTTAGCTGCTGGTTTTGATAAAAACGCTTTTGTACTTCCAGCAATTGCAAATATGGGTTTTGGTTTTGCTGAGGTTGGAGCGGTAACGCCAAAACCTCAAAAAGGCAACAAGAAGCCACGACTTTTTCGGATCAAAGATGAGCAGGCAATAATAAATCACTTGGGATTTAATAATGATGGAATGATAAAAATTAACAAGCGGCTTTCAAATTATGGAGGGGAATGCGTATTAGGCATCAATATTGGAGCTAACCGAACAAGTGGCAATATGAATGCAGATTTTTCAAAAGTACTTTTGCACTGTGCTGACAATGTAGATTTTATAACGATAAATATATCTTCTCCAAACACGGCATCCTTACGCAAACTCCAAGAACAGGGTCACATCGAGCAGCTTCTTTCCGACGTAATGCTAACCTCAAAAAATATTTCAAACGTTAAACCCGTTTTTATAAAGATTGCACCAGATCTTAATATTAGTCAGTTAGAAGTAATTGTGAACATATGCCTGGAATATAAATTATCAGGTATAATTGCTACAAACACCTCTAATGACTCGAGCATCCTTAGGGAACGCAAAAATTATTCAAAAGGGGGTATATCTGGGAGGCCCTTATTTTTCAAATCAACAAAAATTTTGGCTCAATTGTACGAGATTAGTGAGGGAAAGATCCCCCTTATTGGGGTTGGGGGTGTCGCTTCTGGAAAAGACGCCTTAGAAAAAATTCGTGCGGGTGCAACAGCTGTGCAATTATATTCCGCTTTGACCTTTAATGGACCCTCATTAATTGGAACCATTTTAAAAGATTTAGATATACAGTTAAAAGATTATGGCTACCAAAATGTGAAAGAGGCTGTGGGTACGAAAAAATTTGTTTAGACACAATTCTTTATAATTCTAGGGTAATATCTAAATAAGAAATAAGCTCGAGCAACTAAGAACATATTGATTAATAACCATAAAGCATGGTTGTTTAGATAAACGTTTACAAACAAAAATATGATCAAATAGAAAAAGAAAGATTGAACCATAGCTCTTCGCATATATGAGGTTTCTGTTGAGCCTACAAAAATACCGTCTAATATCCATGCTAAAACGCCTGTCAATGGTGTGAGAGCAGCCCAAAAAAGATATGCAGCGGCAGAATTTCTAACTTCCTGGCTGTGTATCATGAAATCAATTACATCTTTTCCAAAAACTAGGAACAAAAAAGAAAAGATAAATGCTCCAGAAACCGCTAATGCAGTACACTTTTTTACCGCTTCAGTAACTTTCTTTTTCGATTTTTCGGCTATTGACATTCCCACTAAGACTTCGGCAGAGAATGCAAACCCATCTAGGGCATAAGCAGAAATACTGAGAAAATGCAATAAAACTTGATTGGCAGCTAAAGTTATAGTGCCAAATTTTGAGCTCAAATAAATAAAGCTCACCATTACAACTTCTAAAATACTTGAGCGAATAAAAATATTGAAGTTTACAAAAAACATATTGTTCCACTTGTGTGTGTCAAACAACTTTCCAAGATTTAAAGAATGCCGAACACGCAAAGCACTAAAGCAAAAAAACAGAACAAGTAGCCCTCCAAAAATTTCTGCAATTACACTAGCCAGTGCAACTCCCTTTACTCCCATTTCAAGATTCAAAACCAAATGTAAATCAAGGAGAATATTAAGAGCATTGGTTATTACTTGACTTAAAAGCACGAGACTGCCTCGCTCCATCGCTATCAACCAACCAAGTGCCGAAAACATCATTATTGAAAATGGCGCTGCCCAAATTCTTAACTTAATATAAGACGAAGCAGAGTTTTCTACTTCCACAGTTGCTTGAAATAGTGCCATACTCATCCAAATAATCTGCATATGGAAAATAATTAAAATTAGTCCTGCAGCAAAGCCAGCGATTAAAGATCTGACAAGAGTATTGAGCTCCTCATCAAAGTCTTGCTCGCCGCGAGCCTTAGAGGTCAGTCCAGTGGTACCCATTCTGAGAAAACCAAATAACCAGTACATAAAAGAAATAACGAGTGAGCCAAGTCCTACGGCCGCAATATTAATAGGGTCACCTATCTGTCCCACAACGCCCGTATCGAAGACACCTATAAGCGGTACAGTTGCATTTGCCACCGCTATAGGAATTGAAATCCTTAGAATTCGACTGTAGCTAAAATATACTTTTGACAATAAAGACCGCCCACTTTGTTTTATTTTTTTAGCTTAAACCATGATTGGCCTAAAATTGATTAAAATTTAATCATTAATAACTTCTTTAGGACTTTTTGACGTAAAAATCCGACTTAAATGTTTTCACATGCTTACATCAAACGTATTTGTTACGTGACAGACATTTCTTAGCCGGTAAATCAAATCTTTGATAACTAAGAAAACAAAGAAATATGATACACTAAATAGAAAAAAATAAAAGTTTTCAAATAGGCATTGCGTAACGGGAAAAATATGAAACACGAACAAATTAGCGAAGAAACTTTTACAATATCCGAAATGTGTAAAGACTTTAAAGTTACCGCACGAACACTTAGGTTTTATGAAAGCAAAGAATTATTATTTCCGATACGAGAAAACCAAAAGCGTTTTTTTACACGTAGAGATAAAGCAAGATTAAAGCTGATCTTGCAAGGTAAACGCTTTGGTTTTGCACTTGAGGAAATCCGGCAATTACTTGATCTTTATGATATCGGGGACAAGCAGACGACCCAATTGCAAAAAACTTACGAGTTGGCTATCGAAAGGTTAGCTATAATGAGAAGACAAAAAAACGAACTCAGTGCAGCAATAAAAGACCTAAAGGATATGTTAAAAATTGTTAAAAAAATGCTAGGACCCGCATAGGTTATGAAAACCCCAACATTGAGCTGCTGTAAAAACAATATTTACTCAGATAATTTAAGTTAATCAAAAAATACACTGAGTTACGTTGCGTAACCATGGGTTAATAAGTAAAAATTGTCTTGAAACTATGAAGCTCTACGGGCTACATACCTAATAGAATTAACTCTTATTAGTTAAGCACTCAAATGCAAAAGTATACGCCTCCTATAGCAGACTATCTATTTCTTTTATATGAAGTATTTAACTTTAATAGTTATGAAAACCTCGATGCTCCTGACTATTCAAGAGATGTGGTAGAACCAATCTTACTGGAAGCCGGAAAGTTAGCGGTCGAAGTATTTCTCCCAATCAATGTCATAGGTGACAAAGAAGGGTGCAAACTGGAAAACGGTTCCGTGAAAACTCCAACTGGATTTAAGGATGCCTTTTGTAAAATGCGAGCTGGTGAATGGCCGTCAATAAACTGCGATATCAAAGATGGAGGTCAAAGCATGCCGTTCACTCTGGCTACTCCAGTTGGAGAATTTTTTGGCTCTACAAATGTAGCTCTCTCGATATACAATGTACTATCACACGGCGTTTACTCCACCATTAAAGCTCATGGAACAGACTCACAAAAAGAAAAATATCTTCCCTCACTTGCAAATAATACTTGGACAGGAACAATGAATCTGACAGAGCCACAGTGCGGAACAGATTTGGGTTTGATAACAACAAAAGCAGTTCAAGAACCGGATGATACATATAAAATCAATGGTCAAAAAATATATATTTCAGCAGGTGACCATGATTTATCAGAAAATATAATACATTTGGTTTTAGCTAGAATTCCAGAAAGTCCAAGCGGTGTAAAGGGCATATCAATGTTTATTGTCCCTAAATTTTTTATTACCTCAGAGGGGGTATCAACAGAAAAAAATAATGTTTCTGTTAGTAAAATAGAGCATAAAATGGGCATTCACGGAAATGCCACTTGTGTTATGAATTATGACAATGCTACTGGTTATTTGCTTGGACCCAAAAATAAGGGTTTGAGGTGCATGTTTACTATGATGAATGAAGCAAGGCATGCCACTGGTATGCAAGGTTTATCCTTGGCAAGTATAGCGTACCAAAATGCAGCGGCATACGCTAAGGAAAGGCTTCAAGGAAAATCATTGGCAGTTAGGAATCAAGGAGCCAATTTGGAGGCAGAACCAATAATTGTTCATCCAGATGTTCGGCGAATGCTAATGGATCAAAAATCCTTCATAGAAGGTGCGCGCGCTTTCGCAATCTGGTCAGCTTTATTGATAGACCGAGCAAAAATTCATAAAGACAAAGATTCAGAAGCAAGAGTATCACTTCTTACACCTATCTTTAAGGCATTTTTATCAGATAAAGGTTTTTATTCAACCATTGAAGCGCAACAGGTATTTGGAGGGCACGGATACGTAGAGGACTTCGGAATGAGTCAATATGCTCGGGATGCTAGGATAGCTATGTTGTACGAAGGGACAAACGGAATTCAAGCAATTGATTTGGTAGGTCGAAAACTCATTGTTGACGGAGGAAAACATCTTTTTAATCTTATCGCAGAAATAAACGACTTTTTAACGACAAATGTTGCTAATAAAAATTTAAATCAAGAATTTCTCTTACCTATGAAAACCGCAATTAAAGACCTCCAAGCATCTGTGGATTATTTTATAAAAGCTGGGATTGCAGATCCAGATAATGTTTTATCCGGTGCGACAGATTTCTTACATTTGTTTGGTAATGTAATATTGGGTTATATGTGGTGTAAAATGGCTAAAGCATGTTACGAAAAAATTCAGACTGATAATACCAATGTTAATTTTTATGAAGCAAAAATTTCCACCGGAAAGTTTTTCATGGAAAGAAGTCTAGCTGATACCAAGGTCAGGTTAGCCAGAGTTATATCGGATAAAGGTACCTTAATGGATTTGAATTCAAACCTTTTTTGATGTTTAAAGTAATAAGACTTTAATTCTAAGTAAAAAAAGTAATCCGAATTGAAAAATCGATAATAGAAAAAATAAACGAACTGGAAATCACAAAATTTACTTATTAAGAGGAATAGTATGAAAGAAGCTTACATTTATGACGCGCTCCGTAGTCCACGGGGTAAAGGTAAAGTTGACGGATCACTTCACGAGATATCTGCGGTAAAATTATCAGCCAAAATACTTAATACTCTTAAAAATCGAAATAGCCTCGATACAACTCTCGTGGAAGACGTAATATGGGGCAATGTAACCCAAGTCGGAGAACAGGGAGGATGTCTAGCTCGTTCAGCAGTCCTTTTAAGTTCTTTTGACGAAAAAGTTGCAGGTCTATCTATCAACAGATTTTGTGCTAGTGGCTTGGAAGCGATTAATATAGCAGCAAACCAGATAAAAGCAGGGGCGGGCGATGCTTATGTAGCGGGAGGCGTGGAAATGATGAGTCGCGTATCGATGGGGTCTGATGGTGCAGCTATAGCCGTTGACCCAGAACTCGCAATGAAATCTTATTTTGTGCCTCAAGGTATCTCTGCTGACATTATAGCAACTGAATATGGCTTTTCACGAAACGATGTCGACATTTATGCCGTGGAAAGTCAAAAAAGAGCTTCGAACGCTTTATCAGAAAACCGTTTTCAAAAATCAATTATCTCAATAGACGATGAGTCTGGACTAACCCTTTTGGAGCATGACGAATACGTAAGGCCTGAAACCAGCATGGAAGGACTCTCAGCACTGCGCCCAAGTTTTAAAGAAATGGGAGAAATAATGCCGGGCTTTGATCATGTCAGCAAATTGAAGTATCCGCATCTAGAAAAAATAAACCATGTTCATCATGCTGGTAATTCGAGCGGCATCGTTGACGGCGCAGCAGCAACTTTAATTGGTTCACGAGAATTTGGTAAAAAAACTGGTCTGAAACCCAGGGCTCGAATTTTGGGATCAGAAAAAATTGGAACAGATCCAACTATTATGCTCACTGGCCCTGTACCAGCAACTCAGAAGGTTATTGAAAAATGTGGTTTGTCGATTAGTGATATTGATCTCTTTGAGGTAAATGAAGCATTTTCTGCAGTAGTCTTAAGGTTTATGCAAGCTTTCGACGTTGACCATAGCAAGGTTAATGTAAACGGCGGATCAATCGCTTTTGGTCATCCACTTGGAGCAACTGGATGTATGATTTTGGGAACATTACTAGACGAGATGGAAAGGTCAAATAAAGAACTTGGGCTAGCCACCTTGTGCGTAGCCTCCGGTATGGGAGCGGCTACAATAATTGAATTGATTTAACAAGTTTGGGAAAATTAAATGTCGGATTTCATATTCTCTAAAGACAAAAATAGTATTATCTCTATTACGTGGGACGTAAAAGATAAAAGTATGAATTTATTAACTTTGAGTGGGATGGAGAGCTTGGAGTCATGTATAAACCAAGCTCTGGCTGACGCTGACGCTCAGGGGATAATAATCGGTTCTGCGAAGAAAGATTTCTCTGGTGGATTTGATCTTAATATACTTAATTCAATGCGTGATGAATCTTCGAAAAGTTTTTCAAAAGTAGCATTCGATACTATAATGAGGCTTCATAGTATTCTTCGAAAACTTGAGCTTGGAGGACGAGACAAAAAAACGAATAAAAAAGCTTTGCCAGTGGTATGGGCATCGGGAGGAATATCAGCAGGTATTGGAACTGAAATTGCGCTAGCCTGCCATCGAAGAATAATCAGTAACACTTCAGGATCGAAAATAGGTTTGCCAGAAATAAAAGTAGGTTTATTTCCGTTTGGTGGCGGCACAACTCGGATAATGCGTATGCTGGGCGCCATGTCAGCCTCACCAATTCTCCTAGAAGGAAAAATGTTCTCCGCCTCAGAGGCCAAATCTATTGGTCTTGTGGATGAAACTTGTGCACAGAATGAATTAATTGAACAGGCAAAAAAATGGATCCTGAATGCACCAGATAGTGAAACTTTCAAGCCATGGGATGTAAAAGGCTATAAAACTCCTGGTGGAGGGCCCTACCACCCTGCTGGTTTTCAAACCTTTGCTGGAGCGTCCGCACTAGTTCATAGTAAAACACAAGGAGTATATCCTGGACATAAAGCTTTAATGTCGGCGGCCTACGAAGGTTTGCTTGTTCCCTTCGAAACAGCACTCAAAATAGAGGCTCGGTGGGCAGTTAAACTTCTTAATACACCAAGCACATTAAATATGGTTCGGTCACTTTTTTTAAACAAAACAGCGCTTGAAAAAGGTGCTGTTCGACCAACTAACATTCGCAATCAGACCGTAAAGAAGATCGGCATACTGGGTGCTGGAATGATGGGCTCAGGTATAGCTTATGTCTCAGCGATGGCCAGAATGGAAGTTGTTTTAATTGACTCTACGGATGAACTAGCAATAAAAGGAAAAGCTCAGGTTGAGTCTATTTTGAAGGAAGGTATAAA
>MDTA01070965.1_pt1 | contig 25386 bp, 26 predicted proteins | sample 811151 | NCBI WGS metagenome assembly MDTA01 (sample SAMN05326648, study PRJNA326480) | marine metagenome | isolation source: seawater | place: Indian Ocean: South | collected 2010
AGTCAATTAGTTAAATTAATAAAAGAAGGTAAGCCCTTTAAAATGTCAAAAAGAAAAGGTGACTATATAACGGTTGAAGATCTAGTATCCGAGGTAGGTAAGGATGCTACTAGATTTATTATGTTGAACAGAAGTAGTGATGTCGAATTAGATTTTGATTTTGAAAAAGTAAAAGATAAATCAAAAGATAATCCCATATATTACGTTCAGTATTGTTATGCTAGAATATCGTCAGTATTTAGAAAGCTTAATAGAAATTTTAGTGATGAAGTGAATATTAACAGAAATTTAAATTTTGACGATCATGAAATAAAAGTATTAAGAAAGATATCAGAGTGGCCAAAATGTATTGAAATTTCTTGTAAAAAATTAGAACCTCATCGAATTACTACATATTTATATGAACTAGCATCGGATTTTCATTTTTATTGGAATCTTGGTAAAAATGACGAAAGTAAAAGATTTATAGTAAATAACTCTATTGCTTTAGAAAAACTAATTTTTCTAAACATTGTTTCTATTGTTGTTAAATCTGGAATGAATATCTTAGGTGTCGATACACCAGAAGAAATGTAATGTTTAGAGAAATTAAAAATTTATTATATATATTTTTTATATTTTTCTTTATTTTTTTCTGCGTAAGATATTATTTCTCAGATGATAATATAAAAAACTCATTTAGATCTATAAATTCTATTGATGATAAAATTTCTACGAATGATAAAAATCTTATTATTTTAAAGAATAATACTGAGAACATAATTGAATATATTGGCGAGAAAAATAATGAAAATGAAAAAGAATTTAAATTTTGGGAATTACTTAAAAAAAATTAGTAAAAGAAGATCATTTATTTGCGGAGTTAAATCATACCAACTCAATAAAAAAGAAATTTTTTTTTTAAAGAAATATAAACCGTGGGGTGTCATATTATTTACCAGAAATATAAAAAATATTAAACAAACTCAAGATTTAACTAAGAGTATTAAAGAAATTTTTAATGATAAAAAATATCCTATAATTATAGATGAAGAAGGTGGAAGAGTTTCTAGGTTACAAAATATTATAGACACTTCAAATTTTTCCTCTGAATATTTTGGTAAATTATATAAAATTAATAAAACTAAATTTAGTTTATATGTTGAAGTTTATATCAATCAAATATCGTATCTACTTAATCTTTTAGGAATAAATATAAATTCAGTTCCTGTATTAGACTTATTTAGAAAAAGTTCACATAAAATTATAGGTGATAGATCTTATTCACAAGATCCTAATGAAGTATCTAAAATTGGAGATAAAGTTATTGATGGATTTGGTAGAAACAATATTTTAACAATTATAAAACATATTCCTGGCCACGGATTGGCTATGAAAGATAGCCACAAGAAATTACCCATAATTAATAAAGATTTTAAGTATTTATTAAAAAAAGACTTTAAACCTTTCATGAAAAAAAAATCATATTTAGCTATGACAGCACATATATTATTAAAAAAAATAGATAAAAATAATTGTGTTACACACTCTAAAAAAATAATAAACATAATAAGAAAACATATTGGTTATAAAAATATTATAATGACTGATGATATTTCTATGAGAGCACTAAAATTTAATATTGAGGTAAATACTAAAATGTCTTTTAATGCGGGTTGCAATCTAGTTTTACATTGTAATGGTAATTTAAATCAAATGACTAAAGTTGCAAAAAATTCGCCACTTTTAAGCGATTTTTTAATTAAAAAAACATCCCAAATGATAACAAAATTAAGTTAAAATTATTTAATTATATGACTGATTCTTATGACTTTAATGTAGATTTAAATTCATTTAATGGGCCGTTAAATTTATTATTAGATCTTGCCAAGTCACAAAAAGTAGATCTTGAAAAAATATCAATAACAATGTTAGCAGATCAGTTTAATAATTTTATAAAACAACAAAAAAATCTTAACTTAGAAATAGCTTCAGAATATCTAGTTATGGCAACATGGTTGGTTTATCTAAAATCTAAATTGTTATTACCTGAAACTGAGGAAGAAGAATTTAAAGCTATAGAAGTTGCCGAAAAGCTAAAATTACAATTAAAAAAATTAGAGTTAATTCGCTTATTGTCGGATCAAATGTTAAAACGAAAAAGACTTGGTAGAGATATTTTTTTAAGAGGTGGCAAGGGTTCAATTAGATCAATTTATAATACAAATTATTCATTGACTCTTTATGAAATCTTAAAGACTTATGCAAATTTTATGACAACAAAAAATTTTCAAAAAATATCTATACCAAAACTTCCTGTTTTTACGACCGAGGATGGTTTAAGGATTATTAAAAAATATCTCGGTAAAATTTCTGATTGGAAAAATATAAATGAATTAGTGCCTGAAAATTTTAAAAAACAAAAATCAATGAGAAGAACTGGAAATGCTGGGATTTTTGCAGCCTCGTTAGAATTGGTTAAAGAGGGTAATCTATCAATTAAACAAACCAAGTTGTATGACAATATTTACATAAAAGAAAAATGAAAAAATTAAAAAATAATGTTCTAAATTTTCCCTCAAATGTATCTGAAATTGAGAGAGAGGTGGAGGCCATATTATTTGCATCATCTGAACCATTGGATATAAATTCTATTGAAAATAAAATTTCTAAAAAAACAAATGTACTTAAGGTATTAGAAAAGTTAAAACAAAATTATTCTTTAAGAGGAATTAATCTTGTTTGTATTTCAAATAAGTGGTCTTTTCGCACAGCGGAAAACTTATCCTTATTAATGTCGCAACAAAAAACTGTTGAAAAGAAACTTTCTAAAGCTGCCATAGAAACTCTTTCTATTATAGTCTATCACCAGCCAGTGACTAGATCTGAAATTGAAGAAATAAGGGGTGTAGCTTTTGGAACTAATACCCTTGAAATTTTAATGGAATTAAACTGGGTCAAACCTATGGGTAGAAAAGATGTTCCTGGTAAACCAATTCAATATGGTACTACTGAGGAATTTTTAAATCATTTTAGTTTACAAAAACTATCTGATTTACCAACCATAGACGAATTAGGTAGTGCAGGTTTAATTGATACTTCAAGCGTAGAGTCAAATATATTTGGAACTGGCAAATTCTATAAAGAGAAGCAGGATGAAAAAAAAGAGAATATTTATTCAGATATAGACGAAATGCTTAATAGCACACTCAAAAGTGAAGATACCTGATAAAAAAGCCTCTTTTAAAAATTCATTATTAAGGTTATAAACAACTTATGAGTATAGGATTTTGGCAGATTGCAATAGTTGCTGTTTTAATAGTTTTATTATTTGGAAGAGGTAAAATTTCCAGTTTAATGGGAGATGTTGCGAAAGGTATTAAAAGTTTTAAAAAAGGAATGGCTTCAGATCCTACTGAAGAAAGTCCAACTAAAAACATAACTGAAAACCAAGATTCTAAAAATCAGGACTCAAATAACAAAGATTAATTAAAATGCCCCAAATTGGCTGGTTCGAAATTTTAATTATTGTTTCAGTTGCGATCATAGTCGTTGGACCAAAAGATTTTCCTGTAATGATTAAAAAAGTTGGATCTTGGATTGGTTCTATTAAACGTTATGTAAATAATATTCAAAACCAGGTAACAGATATAAGTGACATTAAAATTGACAAAGAAGACGAGACAAATAAAACAAATGATTTAAACAATCCAAAGGACAAGAATGTCTAATGAAGATAAAGAAGTTGGTTTTATTAGCCACTTAACTGAACTTAGAAAAAGATTGATAAATACATTTATATTTTTATTCACTCTATTTGTTATATGCTATTTATTTTCAGATTATATTTATGGTTTTTTAGTTGAGCCTTATGCCTCAGCTGTTGAAAATGATGGTGTCCAACGAAGACTAATTTTTACTGCATTGCAAGAAACTTTTTTAACATATTTAAAGGTTTCATTTTTTGCAGCATTTTTTTTTACGAGTCCTTTTATTTTAATTCAAATTTGGAAATTTATTGCACCCGGTCTATATGAGCACGAAAAATCTGCTATAATGCCATATCTAATTATTACACCAGTATTATTTCTTCTCGGTGGAATGCTTGTGTATTATCTAATAATGCCATTAGCAATAAAATTTTTTTTATCCTTTGAAAGTGTAGGTAACATCACAAATTTACCCATACAATTAGAAGCTAAAGTAAATGAATATTTGTCGTTAGTTATGAAATTAATATTTGCATTTGGATTAAGTTTTCAGTTGCCAGTTGTATTAAGTTTATTAGCTAGGATTGGATTGGTAGACTCAATTTTTCTTAAAGAAAGACGAAAGTTTGTGGTGGTTATTATATTTGCAACGGCAGCTATTCTTACACCACCAGACCCAATCACACAAATAGGTTTAGCAATTCCATTATTAATTTTGTATGAGTTATCAATTTTTTCAGTAAAATTAATTGAGGAAAAAAATAAAGAGAAAAATGCACAATATTAAAGTTATTCGTCAAAATTTTGATGAATTTAAAAAAAAAATTTCTGACAGAAATATAAATATTGATATTGATAAAATACTTTTACTAGATAAAGAAAATCGTGATTTAATTCAAAAAAAAGAGAATTTAGAAAAAGAGAAAAAGGAAATTTCAAAAAAAAACGATAAGTCTCTTTTTAAAAGATCTAAAGAGTTATCTAATTTAATTAATAATTTAACTAATGATCAAAAGAAAAAAAAAAGTGATCTAGATCTAATATTGTCAAATTTACCAAATATTGCTAATTCTGATGTTCCAATTGGTAAAGATGAAAAATCTAATAAGGTTATTGAAATTAAGGGTGAAATAAGAAAATTTGATTTCAAACCTAAGTCACATGCTGAATTAGGAGAAAATCTTAATATGTTAGATTTTGATTTAGCCTCTAAAACTACTGGTACAAGATTTGTTTTTGTTAAAAAAGATCTAGCTTATTTAGAAAGAGCTATTTCAAATTTCATGATTGATCTACATACACAAATGAATGGATATACAGAAATTTCTCCACCGTATATAGCTAATTCAAATACTATGTTTGGTACAGGTCAATTACCTAAATTTGAAGATGATCAATTTGAATTAAAACTAGATGACAAAACTGAAAAAAAATATTTGATACCAACAGCCGAGGTAATTCTTACAAATATGGTAAAAAATCAAATTCTAAATGTTAGAGACTTACCCTTAAGATTTGTTGCATCTACTCCTTGTTTTAGAAAAGAGGCTGGGAGTTATGGTAAAGACACCAAAGGCATGATACGGCAACATCAATTCCATAAAGTGGAGTTGGTTAGTATAGTTTCAAATGATAAATGTTTAGAAGAACTAGAGAGAATGACTGATTGCGCCTCTATGGTTTTAGACAAATTAAATTTACCATACAGAAAAGTATTGTTGTGTAGTGGAGATATGGGTTTTAGTGCTGAAAAAACATATGACATTGAAGTATGGATACCATCAGAGAATACTTATAGAGAAATATCTAGTTGTTCATCTTGTGGTCAATTTCAAGCTACGAGAATGAAAACGAGATATAAAAACGATAAAGATGAAATTTTATACCCCGGCACATTGAACGGAAGCGGATTAGCAGTTGGAAGAACTTTAATAGCAATTATGGAAAACTATCAAAATTCAGATGGATCAATAAATGTACCAGATGCACTAAAACCTTATATGAAAAATATTAAAAAAATAGGTGACAATTAAGAGTTGTTTTAGGAGTGCAATTAGTATAAATAAAAGCTTAATTTTATCATTATGGATCCAAGTATAGCACAATTTATACCATTAATTTTAATTTTTGTAATTTTTTATTTCTTTTTAATAAGACCTCAACAAAAAAAAGCAAAAGAACATAAGAAAATGGTTGAGGAGCTAAAACGTGGAGACAAAGTAATAACATCGGGTGGAATAATTGGAACAGTGGAAAGAATAATTGATAATGAAAAAATTGAAGTTGAAATCTCTGATAATGTTAAAGTTGAAATTCTTAGAACAAATGGAATTCAAGGTTTAATATCCAATAAGGCTGACACACCTAAATAACATTTAAATATAATGTTATACTTTTCTAAAATTAAAATTATTTTAATAGTTATATTTTCCTTATTTATATCTTATTTTACATTTTCAAATTTTTTAAAATTCGATAATACTTTTTTTCAAAGAAATATAAATTTAGGTTTAGATTTACAAGGTGGGTCATATCTTTTACTAGAGGTGGACAATAAACCTATAATAAAGCAGAAACTTCAAACAAAATTAATTGAGATTAAAAAAGCTATAAAAGTTAAAGGTTTCAATATTACCAACATCGAAATAAAAAATGAAACTATCATCTTAGAAGTTAAAAATAATTTAGAAAAAATTATTAATTTTTTTGATGACGATAAGAGTGAGATAAATCCTTACTATACTCAATTCAAAACGCACCAATTTAATATAGTTAATGAAGATAATACAATTAATTTAAGTTTTTCTGATTATGGACTTGTATTAATTAAGAATGCCACTTTAGATCAAGCAATTGAAATTGTTCGAAGAAGAGTTGACGAATTAGGAACAAATGAACCTAATATTGTTAAAAGAGGTAATGATAGGATATTAGTAGAGCTTCCTGGCTTAAATGATCCTGATAGGATTAAATCTCTTCTTGGTAAAACTGCTAATTTGAGTTTTCAATTTGTATCCCAAACTGTTGAGGAGTCTTTTGGTAATGAGAAACTTATTTATGAAGATAACCCTGACAGAAGTGAAATGGTAAGTAAAAGAATAATTTTAAGTGGTGAAAATCTAATTGACGCAAAGCCAAGTATGAATAATCAAAATAATGAGACAGTCGTTGTTTTTAATTTAGACAGAGTAGGGGCTAAAAAATTTGGCAAAGCAACAACCAAGGGTGTTGGTCGGCAATTAGCGATAGTCTTAGACAACAAAATAATTAGTGCTCCAACTATAAGCGAGGCTATTGTCGGCGGTTCAGGACAAATAACGGGAGATTTTACTTTTCAAAGTGCAACAGACTTAGCATTATTATTAAGATCAGGCGCTTTACCAGCTCCTCTAAACATAATAGAGGAGCGTACTGTTGGACCTGATCTTGGTAAAGATTCCATTAAGGCCGGTATAATATCCCTTATTATTGGTTTCATGCTAGTAGTATTATTTATGATTTATAAATACAAAATATTTGGTCTTATAGCTAATGTAGCACTAATAACAAATTTGATATTACTAATAGGAATATTATCGATTTTTGAAGCAACACTAACTTTACCAGGAATTGCTGGAATAATATTAACTGTTGGTATGGCAGTTGACGCAAATGTATTAATCTTTGAGAGAATAAAAGAAGAAATAAAGTTAGAAAATAATAAATTAATAGCATTTGATTCTGGATATACAAAATCAAGAACAACAATTTTGGATGCAAATATAACAACTTTAATTGCAGCAATAATTTTATTTTTTATGGGATCTGGTCCTGTAAAAGGTTTTTCAGTTACATTAGGAATTGGAATTCTTACAACACTATTTACAGTATATTTTATTGCTAGATTATTTACATCTTATTACATTATTAAAAATAAAAATAAGGAAATTAAAATATAATGAAAGAGATATATTTTAATAGATTTTATAAATCATTTAATATTTTTTCAATTATATTAATTTTAATTTCTATAGCCTTTCTTATTACAAAGGGATTAAATTTTGGAGTTGATTTTAAAGGGGGTGCATTAATAGAAATTAGATCTGCTGATAAAAATATATCAATTTCGAATATAAGAGACGTATTTAATAAAATGAATCTTAAGGGTGTTAGTGTCAAATCTTTTGGAAATGAAACTGATTTTATAGTCAAGTTTCAATCTGATAATTTAAACAATAAAACTTTTATAAAAGAAATTAAAGATTCAGTATCTAAAAGCTTTGGAAACTCAATTGACTTTAGAAGAGTTGAAAATGTCGGTCCAAAAGTAAGTTCTGAATTGTTAAGATCTGGAATAATTGCTATCTGCTTATCTTTATTTGCAATGATGGTATATATTTGGGTAAGATTTGAATGGCAATTCAGTATTGGTGCTATATATGCAATTTTTCATGATGTTATTATAACACTTGGAATATTTTCGCTTTTATCTTTAGAAATAAATTTATCTATCGTCGCTGCTGTTTTAACTATTGTTGGTTATTCAATGAATGATACAGTCGTTATTTATGATAGAGTGAGAGAAAATCTAAAAAGGTTCAACGACATTAAAATATTTGATTTAACAAATCTATCTATTAACGAAACTTTGTCTCGTACAATCATTACTTCTGTAACAACTTTATTAGCACTATTATCTATATTTTTATTCGGAGGAGAAATATTAAAAGGTTTTTCTTTAGCTATGATTTTAGGAGTAATATTTGGAACTTATTCCTCAATTTACATAGCGTGCCCTGTATTAGTAAAACTCAATGTAACTCAGAAAACTATTATTAAAGAAGAAAAATAAATTAAGCAATTTTTTTAATTTTCCCATTTAACATAGGTTTTAAATACTGACCAGTGTAACTATTCTTTACATTGATAATGTCCTCAGGTTTGCCCTCAGCAACTATATTGCCACCTTTTACACCACCATCTGGACCCATATCTATTATGTAATCAGCAGTTTTTATAACATCTAAATTATGCTCAATAACTACAACTGTATTACCAGTTGCAACAAAAGTATGAAGAATTTCCAGCAATTTTTTGATATCATGTTGATGTAATCCTGTAGTTGGTTCATCTAAAATATACATTGTTCTTCCAGTAGAGCGTTTTGATAATTCTTTTGCAAGTTTTATTCTTTGTGCTTCCCCGCCTGATAAAGTGGTTGCTTGTTGGCCAATTTTTATATAACCCAAACCAACTTTCTTTAATGTTAAAAGTTTACTTCTTATATTTGAAATATTTTCAAAAAAATCGCACCCTTCTTCAACAGTCATTTCAAGAACATCAGAAATACTTTTGTCCTTAAACTTTATTTCAAGCGTTTCTCTATTATATCTACTACCTTTACATTCATCGCATGTAATATAAACATCAGGTAGAAAGTGCATTTCATAGGTAATCACACCATCACCCTCACATGCTTCACACCTACCGCCCTTTACATTAAAAGAAAATCTCCCGGGTTTATAACCTCTACTTTTGGACTCGGGTAAATTAGTAAACCAATCTCTAATTGGACCGAATGCACCAGTGTAAGTAGCTGGGTTAGATCTGGGTGTCCTACCTATCGGAGATTGATCTATATCAATAATTTTATCAATTAATTCCATTCCCTTAATACCTCTAAAAGGTTTAGGTATCTTTCTGGATTTATTATTATTTAAACTTAGATTTAATGCATTGTATAATGTCTGGAGAACTAAAGTGGATTTTCCACTTCCAGAGACTCCTGTTACACAAGTAAATGTTCCGAATGGGATTTTTAAGTTGACGTTATTTAAATTATTTCCACTCGCGCTTAATATCTGTAAAAATCTTCCATTTTTTGCAATTCTTCTTTTCTTTGGTATAGGTATAAAATTTTTGTTAGATAAATATTTACCAGTTATACTGTCTGCTTTTAAAAGTTCTTGGTAAGATCCTTGCGCAACAATTTCTCCTCCATTATGGCCTGCTTCAGGGCCAAGATCAATTATGTGATCTGCATTTTCCATAGTTTCTGTATCATGTTCAACAACAACGACGGTATTACCCAAATCTCTAAGTCTTTTCAAAGCAGTTATTAATTTAACGTTATCTTTTTGGTGTAAACCTATTGAGGGTTCATCTAAAACATATAGTACACCAGTTAGTCCAGAACCAATTTGTGAAGCCAATCTAATTCTTTGTGACTCACCTCCAGATAAAGTTCCCGACTCTCTTGACAAAGTTAGATAATCTAGACCAACATTTAAAAGGAAATCTAATCTTTCATTAATTTCTTTTAGTATATGTTCTGCTATTTTTAATTGTCTTTTATCAAGTTTAAATTCAAGAGATGTAAACCATTTTTTTGCGTCTAATATAGATTTAGTTGTTACTTCACTTATATTTAAATCGTTGATTTTCACACAAAGGGCTTCTTCTTTTAACCTTTGACCATTACATCTTTCACAGTTAGAATCTGATTGATATTGCGATATTTCATCTCTTTTCCAATCACTATCAGTTTCTAAATATCTACGTTCTAAATTATTAATAACTCCCTCAAATGATTTTTTGTGCGAATATTTTTCATATCCGTCATCATAAGAAAACTTTATTTCTTCATCATCTGATCCAAATAGAATTATATCTTTTATTTTTTTACTTAATTTGTTCCATTTTTCATCTAATGAAAAACCATAGTGTTTTGCAATTGAGGCGAGGGTTTGTGCATAATATAAAGAGGTAGATTTAGCCCATGGCTCTATAGCTCCATCAGCAATAGATTTTTTTTCATTTGGTACTACAAGTTTTGGATCTACGTTAAGTTTAACACCTATACCCTCACATTCTTCACATGCACCATAAGGACTATTAAATGAAAAAAGCCTTGGTTCAATCTCTTCAATAGTAAAACCACTCTCCGGACATGCAAATTTAGTCGAAAATATTAGTTTTTCGGTTTTTCTGTATTTTTTTGGCAATGTCTCATTTTCATATTCCACAAATAGTAAACCATTTGCTAAATTAACTGCTGTTTCAACACTCTCAGCCAGTCTATTTCCTAAAGATGAATTTAAAACAATTCTATCGACCAATATAGATATATCATGTTTAATTTTTTTATTTAGTTCTGGTGAATTTTCAATATCATATAATTCATTATCTATTTTAATTTTTCTAAAACCTCTTTTTTTATAACCTTGAATTTCTTTTTTATATTCGCCCTTTCTACCTCTTACTACAGGTGCGTATAAATAAATTGTAGATTTTTTTGGGAGTTGTTTTACTTTATCTACTATTTGAGAAATTGTTTGTGAAACAATTGGTTTTCCTGTGAATGGAGAAAAGGGGACTCCCGCACGAGCATATAAAACTCTCATGTAGTCATATATCTCTGTTACTGTAGCAACAGTAGATCTTGGATTTTTAGGCGCATTCTTCTGCTCTATTGAAATTGCTGGACTTAGGCCTTCAATCATATCCACATTAGGTTTTTTCATTTTATCCAAAAACTGTCTAGCATATGCAGATAAGCTTTCTACATATCTTCTCTGACCTTCCGCATATATAGTATCAAATGCTAAAGAAGATTTTCCGGATCCAGATATACCAGTTATAACGACGAATCTATCTTTAGGAACCTCAACTGACACATTTTTTAAATTGTGCTCCTTTGCCCCTTTAATAACTATCTTTTTGTTCATTAATTTTCTTGCTTTAAAATAATTAAATTAATATTCAAGTTAAACTATGATATATAAAATATATATCATATCTATATTTTAAAATATTATGGCTGGAAGTTTAAATAAAGTATTATTAATTGGTCGATTGGGCGCAGACCCCGAAATCAAACAAATGGTAAACGGTAAAAGTGTAGCAAGGCTTAGCTTAGCAACAAGCCAAAGTTGGAAGGATAAAAATACAGGTGAAAAAAAAGAAAAAACAGAATGGCACCGAATAGTTGTATTTAATGAGGGTCTCGTAAACGTTGTTCAACAATACCTTAAAAAAGGTGCCCAGATTTATGTTGAGGGTCAAATCTCTACAAGAAAATGGAAAGATGAGCAAAGCGGACAAGATAAATACTCAACAGAGATAATAATTCAGGGATACAACTCGTCATTAACTATGTTAGGAGGTCAGAACAATTCTCTCGGACAAAACCAAAATAATCAAATTAGTGATGACACTTCTCAAATACCTGATGAGCTGGATGACGATATTCCATTTTAGTTATGCCAGAAAGTCTAATTGTAAAAGATAAAAATATTAAAAATATATCTATGTATGAAGAGATGAGCTCTTCATATCTTTCTTATGCAATGAGTGTAATTGTAAGTCGAGCACTTCCAGATGTAAGAGATGGATTAAAACCAGTTCATAGAAGAATTTTATATGCAATGTATAAAGGTGGTTTTGACTGGTCTAAGCAATTTAGAAAATCTGCAAGAGTAGTTGGGGATGTGATTGGTAAATATCATCCACACGGAGATCAAGCTGTTTACGATGCTTTAGTTAGAATGGTTCAGGATTTTTCAATGAGTTTACCTCTGATTGATGGACAAGGTAATTTTGGATCTATTGATGGAGATCCTGCTGCAGCAATGAGGTATACTGAAACTCGATTATCAAAAATTGCTGAACATGTTTTGGAAGATATAGAGAAAAGTACTGTTAACTTTAAAAGTAATTATGACGAAACAGAAATGGAGCCGGAGGTATTACCCTCAAAATTTCCTAATTTACTAGTCAATGGTGCTGGCGGAATTGCAGTAGGAATGGCCACCAGTATACCACCACATAATTTAGGTGAAGTTATTGATGGAACATTAGCCTTAATTAATAATAAAGATATAAAATTGTCTGAATTAATGAAACATATCCCAGGACCTGACTTTCCAACAGGCGGAATAATAATAGGAAAAGAGATTATTAAACAGGGATATAAAAATGGTAGAGGTTCTTTTAAAATAAGAGGGGAAATTAAAGTTGAAAATTTAAAAAATGGAAAAGATAGATTGATTATTTCCTCTATTCCGTACCAGATTAATAAATCAAATCTCAACGAGAGAATAGCTGAGTTGATAAGAGAAAAAAAAATAGAGGGGATAAGCGACATAAGAGACGAGTCAAATAGAGAGGGTGTTAGAGTTGCAATAGATTTAAGACGTAATGTAGAGCCAGAAACAGTTAAAAGACAATTGTTTAAATATACATCTATAGAAACCTCTTTTGGATTTAATACATTAGCTATTGTAGATAAAAAACCAAAAATTTGTAATTTAAAAGAATTTCTTGAAAGTTTTTTAACATTTAGAGAAGATGTAGTTACAAAAAAAACGAAGTTTGATTTAAAAAAAGCTGAAGATAGAGCACATATATTAATTGGTTTATCAGTTAGTGTGGAGAATATAGATAAAGTAATTAAAATAATTAGATCCTCAAAAGATCCAGATAATGCAAAAAAAACTTTATTAGATACTAAATGGAAAATTAGTAGGACCTCCAAATTACTAAAACTTATTGATGTTTCAAAATCTAAAAGTCTTTATTCATTATCATTAAAACAGGTTACATCTATTTTAGAATTAAGATTACAAAAATTAACTGCTCTAGGAATATCGGAAATTGAAGATGAATTAAAAAAGTTATCGGATTTAATAAAAAAATTAAAAAAAATATTAAATTCAAAAAAGGAGCTATTAAGTGTAATTAGCAAGGAACTTGAGTTTATTAAAGAAAAGTATTCAGTACCAAGACGAACACAAATTATTGATGCAATACTAAATTATGATATTGAAGAAACTATACAAAAGGAGGCTGTATTAATAACTGTTACATTAAAAGGCTATATTAAACGTGGATCATTAAGCAATTTAAAACAACAAAAACGTGGTGGTAAAGGCAAAACAGGCATCAAAACAAGAGACGAGGATTCTGTAATACAAACTTTATCTGTTAACACTCATACTGCAGTTTTATTTTTTTCTAACGAGGGTCTGGTTTATAGAATTAAGGCCTGGAAAATACCTGAGGGTACATCTGCATCACGTGGTAAATCTTTATTTAATATATTACCCTTAAAAAACCACCAAAATATTAGCTCTATTATGCCTTTCCCAGATCAGAATTCTAACAAAAAAGATCTACACATAATTTTTGCTACTAGTTTAGGTAAAATTAGAAAGAATAGTTTAGAAGATTTTTCCTCAATAAACTCATCAGGTAAAATAGCAATGAAGCTTGATACAAATGATAAAATTATCGGTGTAAAAATTTGTAGAGATGATCAAGATATTATTCTAAATACCAAATTGGGTAAATGTATTAGATTTGAATCGTCAAAATTAAGAGTTTTTAAAGGAAGATCTTCGAAAGGAATAAGAGGAATAAATTTATCTGAGGATGATAAAGTAGTATCATTATCAATAATCGATCATATTAAATCAAAAAAGAATGGAAAAGAAAACGGCCAGAGTAATGATTTGTCAAAAAATTTCATATTATCAATAACTGAGAATGGCTATGGCAAAAGAACTTATCATAATGATTTTAGAGTGACTAATCGAGGGGGCAAAGGAATAATTGGTATTGTTAATTCTAAAAGAAATGGAAATGTAGCATCAACATTTCCAGTTTATGATGGAGATGAGATATTGATATCTACAGACAAAGGTAGAGTTATAAGAACTTCAGTAAGAGAGATTAGAATTGCTGGTAGAAATACACAAGGTGTAAGAATTATTAAATTAAGCGGTGATGAAAAAGTAGTTTCAGCAATTAAAATAGATGATAATCTAATTTAATGAAAAAAACCGCTATATATCCTGGTACATTTGATCCTATAACATTTGGACATATAGATGTAATTAAAAAATCTCTGAAGTTAGTAGACAGGATAATTGTTGCTGTTTCAAATGGTGAAACAAAAAAATATTTATTTGATACTAATGAGAGAGTAGAGATAATTCGTAATGCTCTTTTCAAAGACCTAAACTATTCCAAAAAAAAAATTCAAGTTGTAACATTTAATACTTTGACAACTTCCTTATGTAAAAAATTTAAATCAAATATAATTTTGCGTGGCCTAAGAGCTGTTTCTGATTTTGAATATGAATTTCAATTAGCAGGCATGAATAGAAAATTAAATAACAATATTGAAACTATTTTTTTAATGTCTGATGTTGAAAATCAGATAATCTCTTCGCGTTTTGTAAAGGAAATTGCTGAATTAAATGGTGATTTAAAAAAATTTACAACCAAAAATACAATAAAAGCTTTAAAAAGTAAGTATGAATAAATTTCTTAAACTCTTTATAGTTTTTTTGTTATTATTAAACACTAATGCTTATGCAAAGGAGAATACAATGATTTTAAAATTAAAAGATGGGGATGTAAAAATTGAATTATTTCCAGATGTTGCACCACAACATGTAAAACGAGTTAAAGAACTTGCCAATAGTGGAAAATATAATGGGGTAGTTTTTCATAGAGTAATAGATGGATTTATGGCTCAGACTGGAGATGTTAAATTTGGTAATATTAATAATGATGACTTTGATTTAAATAGAGCAGGGATGGGTGGTTCAAATTTACCTGATCTTAAACAAGAATTTAATAATATACCACATGAGCGAGGCACATTGTCAATGGCAAGGTCTGCTGATCCGAACAGTGCTAATAGTCAGTTTTTTATTTGCTTTGAACCTGCGCCTTTTTTAGATAGACAATATACTGTGTTTGGAAAAGTTGTTAGCGGAATGGAATTTGTCGACAAAATTAAAAGAGGTGATGCGAATAATAATGGTTCTGTTAAAGATCCCGACAAAATAATATCATTTAAATCAGAATAAAATGTTTTAATGGCATTAAAAAAATTCAGTTTTAATGTTTTAAAACAAGATAGATTTGCAAGATTAGGAAAAATAATTACACATAGAGGTAATATTGATACACCAGCTTTTATGCCAGTTGGCACACAAGCTACTGTTAAAGGTGCTTTTATCAAAGATATAATTAATACTGGCAGTCAAATAGTTCTCTCAAACACTTACCATCTAATGATCAGACCTGGTGCAGATAGGGTGAAAAAAGCAGGAGGATTACATAAATTTATGAATTGTAAAATACCTATTCTTACAGACTCTGGAGGTTATCAAATTATGTCTTTATCAAAACTTAATAGAATAGATGAAGAAAAAGGTGCAATATTTAATTCCCATATTGATGGAAAGAAATTCATTTTAAGTCCAGAAGAAAGTATTAGAATTCAAAAAAAGCTTAATTCAGATATAGTTATGGTTTTAGATGAGTGTCCAAAAAAAACATTAGATTATCAGACTATTTATAAAGCAGTAGTACTATCTACTAAATGGGCACAAAGATCCAAGAAAGCTTTTGGAGTAAATAGACATAAAGCTTTATTCGGAATTGTTCAAGGTGGATTATTCAATGATTTAAGACTGAAATCATTAAACGAACTAAAGAAAATTAATTTCGATGGATATGCAATAGGAGGACTTGCGGTTGGAGATACACAATCTGAAATGTTTAAAGTTTTAAATTTTTTAAAAAGTTATATGCCAAAAAATAAACCTAGATATCTTATGGGTGTTGGCACACCATCAGATATACTTGGTGCAGTAAAATGTGGGATAGATATGTTTGATTGTGTTCTACCAACACGTGCAGGTAGAACAGGATTAGCTTTCACTTGGAATGGCAGAATAAATATAAGAAATGCAAAATATAAAAAAGATAACACTCCAATAGACAAGAATATAAACAAATTTGACCTTAACAAATATTCAAAAAGTTATATAAATCACCTTTTTAATACAAATGAGATGCTTGGGTCTATGATACTTACTTTAAATAATATTAACTTTTACCAAGAGCTTATGACTGAAATAAGGTTAAGTATAAAAAAAGGGACATTCCTTAAATTTTATAATAAATTTTATAAAAAGTTATAAATTTTCGCATTGATAATAAAAAAAAAATCACTATAAAGATCTCTCATTGTGGGCCGTTAGCTCAGTTGGTAGAGCAATTCCCTTTTAAGGAATGGGTCGATGGTTCGAGTCCATCACGGCTCACCAATAATTACACTATTGGTGGATACTTAATTATAACCTCATTCATCCAGCTATTTATTTGATCAATTCTATTTGATGAAGATGGATGTGTACTCATAAATTCTGGCGGTTCTTTACCTTTATTTGCATCTTTCATTCTTTTCCAAATATTAACAGTTTCTCTAATATCATATCCAGATAAAGATGAAAAAATCATTCCAAGATAATCAGCTTCACTCTCTTGTTTTCTATTAAATGGATTCATAATTCCAATTTGTGAGATTAAACCGACAGTATCCATTCCTGTAGCTCTATTTACTTGTGATATTTTCCCACCTGATAAAATATCTATTATACTTGTACTTGTTTGTAATAAAACACCTCTGCTTGCTCTCTCAATAGAATGTTTTGCTACAGCATGAGCTATTTCATGCCCCATAACAGCAGCAAGTCCATTTGTATTTTTTGTGATTGGTAAAATTCCAGTGTAGACAGCAATTTTTCCTCCTGGCATACACCAAGCATTTCTAACTTTATCATTTTCTATAAGAATATATTCCCAATCAAATCCAACTGTTGGGTCATCAATATTTTGATTTTCAAAATATTTTGATATTGAATTTTCAATATTTTTACCAATTTCTTTAATCTCTTCTAATTTTTTATTATCTTTACTTAATTTTTCTTTAGATTTTACTTTTTCATAAATTTGGGCTGCTTGGGAATTTAATTTGTGTTCAGGTATTAATTTTAGTTGTTTTCTGTCGGTAATTGGTGTTGTTGCACAACCATTAATACCAAAAGATAAGCAACCACAACCAATAAATTTTATAAATTTTCTTCTATTCATTTTATTGATTTAATATAATACTTAATGTGTAGATTCAATATGACAAAAAATTTAAAAAAAAAAAGATCTTTTCTGGCAAGACTTAGAAACTATTTTATAACTGGGATAGTTGTATTAGTGCCTATTGGAATAACATTATATTTAACAACTTTTTTTGTATCTATATCTTCAAACATTATACCAAAAGAAATTAATCCAAATAGCTATCTACCATTTTCAATACCAGGTCTTGAAATTCTATTATCAGTAATTTTCATTACTATTATTGGTTGGCTTTCTCTTTCGTTTATAGGAAAAAAAATTTTACAATTAGTTAATGAAACTTTAAAAAGAATTCCAATTTTAAGAACAATTTATTCTGCTATCGGTCAGATGACTGAAAGCTTAGCCCCTAAAAAGGGGAGCAAAAAAAGCGTAGTTCTTGTTGAGTATCCTAGAAAGGGAAGTTGGGCAGTTGGTTTTGCTACGAAGGATAATAAAGGAGAGATTTCAAAAAAAACAAATTCAAATTTAGTAAATGTATTTGTTCCTACCACACCAAACCCTACGAGTGGTTTTTTATTAATGTTTCCCAAAAATGAAGTTATATATCTCGATATGAGTTTTGAAGAGGCCTCTAAATTTATTGTTTCTGCAGGAACTTCAAATCCTAAAAACTAAATTATATCATTAAGAATATCTGCCCTATCATACAATTTTAATAATGGCATATAGTTATTTAAATTTTTATTTTCAATTTCAATATTTTTTGCTTCTTTCTCAGCCAATAGAAATAAATCCTCATTTATTACAGGATCTGCTAATCTATAACTTTGCATACCGCTTTGTTTAAATCCTAAAACATCTCCATAACCTCTTAATTTCATGTCTTCTTCTGATATTTTAAAACCATCTGTGGTTTTCTTTAAAATATTTATTCTTTTCTTTGCATTTTCACTCAAGTTAGATTTGTAAACCAAAATACAATATGATTGTTTATTGCCTCTACCAACACGTCCCCTCAATTGATGTAATTGTGACAAACCAAATTTATTAGCATTTTCTATGATTATGACGCTTGCATTAGGAAAATCTATTCCAACTTCAATTACTGTAGTTGATACCAACACATCTATATCTCTATTTAAAAATTTTAATAATATTTCATTTTTTTCTTTTTTATCCAACATACCATGTAGTAAACCAACTTTATTGCCAAACAGTTTAGCTAATTCTTTATATCTTTTAATCGATGATTGATGATCAATTTTTTTTGACTCTTCAATTAACGGGCATACCCAAAAAATTTGATTTTTAATTTTAATTTCACTTTTAATAAATTTTATTACATCATCAATCTTATTTTCAGACTTGCTATAAGTTTTAATATCTAATCTATTCTTAGGTTTATTTTTAATTATTGATGTATCCATATCACCGAAAATAGTCATGATCATTGTTCTTGGGATTGGAGTAGCTGACATAACAAGTATATCACAATTTTTCCCACCTTTATCTGACAATTTTTTTCTTTGCTTAACTCCAAATTTATGTTGCTCATCAATAACTATTAACCCTAAATTGTTAAATTTAATTTTTTCCTGAAATAATGAATGTGTGCCTATTATTAAATCAATCTTTTTTTTTTTTAAACTTTCTAAAACTTCTTTTCTTTTAGATTTCTCAGTCTTACTCGTTAATATTTCTACAACTATATTCTGTCCAAATAATTTCTTAGCAAAATTATAGTGCTGTATAGCAAGAATTTCAGTTGGTGCCATTATTGAGGCCTGATATTTATTTGAAATAACGTTAGCACATGTAATCATTGCAACAATAGTTTTTCCACTACCAACATCACCTTGAAGTAATCTAAACATTTTTTGATCAGAGTTTAGATCTTTATTAATATCGTTAATGGCATTCATTTGATCATTTGTTAACTTATATTCTAATTTTTTTTGTATATTTAAAAAAATATTTTGATCAATTTTTTTTACATTTTTTTTTATTTTTTTAATTTTGGATCTTATTTTAGAATTTATTAAAAAATTAGATAAAATCTCGTCAAATATAAGCCTATTTAGGTAAGGTCCTTTTTTTTTGATATTTTTAGGATTGTGCATTTCTAATACAGAATTTTTCCAACTCATATTATCAAATTTATTTAATATTCGCTTACTGTGCCACTCTTTTAAATCTGGGAGTTTTTTTAAAACTTCATTAATTGTTTTTGTGTAAATTTTTTGATTTAAACCTTCTGTAAGTCTATAAGTTGAAAAAATCTTTTTTATTGAATTTGGATTAGCTGATGCATGTGTCGGGTTTGTTATCTGATATCTGCCTTTATAATATCCAACTTTACCACTTATTATTATTTCTTTATTTAATGGTAAAATTTTTTTTATGTACCCCTCATAACTATTAAAAAAAATACAATCAAGTCTGCCTGTTTCATCCTGACATAAAACTCGATTTGGTAAATTTCTTATTCTTGGAAAATTATACTTTTTAACAAACAACCTTATTGTTTGTATTTTTCCTATTTGCAATTGGTTAATTTTTTTTTCATCTGTTCTATCAATAAAATTTAATGGTAAATTCCATAAAAGATCAAATATGGTAATAATATTCTTTTTTTTAAATAATTTTGCAGTTTTAGAACCTATACCTTTTATGGTATCTATGTTTAATAATAAATATTCATAAGATTGCATATTGCATTTATATAACCATGTCACAAAATAAAGAAGATCTTAAAAATAAAATTATCTATAGAGCGTCTTATAGAGGAACTAAAGAAATGGATATGATAATGAGCGCTTTTGTTAGACATTTGTTTAATGAAATTAAAGATAACGAACTTGAAGCTTTAAACTCATTTGTAAATATGGACGATGAAGAGATTAAAAATTATATGAATAAAGAATCACCTATAAATATTAAGAATAAAAAAATAATAGATATAATAAACAAGTTCAAAAAATTTAATTTATAGTGGCGGAGAGACTGGGATTCGAACCCAGGAAAGAGTTGCCCCTTTGCCGGTTTTCAAGACCGGTGCTTTCAACCGCTCAGCCATCTCTCCACAGTGAGAACTTTTATAATTATTAATATATATTTCAACCACAAAATAGTTTAATTGATTAGTGAAATGGGGAATAAGCACTTCAATAAAGGAGTAATTTTAACTGCATTTGGTTCTTTTTGGTGGGGATTTCTGGGAGTAATATATTTTAAATATATATCTTTTGCTGGCCACATAGAAGTAGTTGTTCATCGAAGTATTTGGACTACATTTATGTTGTTAATAACATCTTATATTTTTTCTAAATGGAAAAAAATTAAATTAATTTTTATTAATAAAAAAAAATTAATTATCTTATTTTTTTCTGGATTGCTAATATTTACAAATTGGGCTGTCTGGATATATGCTGTTTCCAACAATCAAGTTATAGACGCAAGTTTTGGTTATTTTATAATGCCAATAATTAGTATTTTTTTAGGATATTTTTTTTTTAAAGAACCTTTGTCTACTAAGGGTAAATTATCTATTTTAATAGTACTAGTGTCTGTATTTTACTTATTATTAACAAGTATTAAGATTATACCATGGGTTGGAATAATAGTTGCTTTGAGTTGGAGTTTTTATAACGTTCTAAGAAAAAAAATTAAAGTAGAAACCGATATTGGTCTATTTATTGAGAGCCTATATATATTACCATTTGTACTAGTAGCATTTTATTTTATAGTACAAAATAATTATAATGACTTTGATCTATCAAATCCGTTTATGATGTTCATTTTTATTCTTGCAGGACCAATGACGGTGATTCCTTTATACCTATATGTTAAAGGTGTAGAATTATGTGGATTAGGCCCCACTGGTATGATTTTTTATATAACCCCAACATTACAATTTTTATTAGGCTATTTCTTATATAATGAGCCTTTAATATTTAATAAGTTAGTGAGTTTTATTTTAATTTGGATTGCTGTATTTATTTATATTAGGGATTTATATGAAAATAATTAATTATGTGTTTATATTTATTTTAAGCTGTTGCGTAAGTTGCATAGCTGAAGAAAACTTTAATGATTGGTTAAATTCCTTTTCCTTAAAAGCAAAAAATGAGGGAGTATCACAATCAACAATAAATAATGTTTTAAAACAAGCAAGATTTTTACCAAATGTTATAAAATATGACAGATATCAACCTGAATTTTACGAGGATACAAAAACATATATTAACAAAAGAGTTACAAAAAAAAGAATAAATAACGGGACAAATCTTTATATATCTAACAAAAATATAATAAAAAAAATTGAGAGTGAATTTGACGTAGAAAAAGAATTATTATTGGCATTAATGGGTATTGAAACAAATTATGGTACGTATTTAGGAAAAATGGACATAATATCATCATTAGCCACACTTAGTTTTGATAAAAGAAGAAGTGCCTTTTTTTCAAATGAATTAATTACAATATTAAAATTAGTTGATAATAAACTTATAGATCAAAACATATTATTTGGTTCTTGGGCTGGAGCATTTGGTAATTTTCAATTTATGCCAACTACTATTAAAAAATATGCTATAGATTATGATAAAAATAATAACATTGATTTAAAATCAATTAAAGATTCCTTTGCATCTGCAGCAAATTATGTAAATAAAATGGGCTGGAAAAAGGGTCAGCCTTGCTTTTTTAAAATTGAACTATCAGAAAAAGTCCCAAGTAAATTTTTAAATACTTCAGCAAAAAAAATAAATCATAAAAAAAATTTAAAAAATTTTAAAAAATTTATAAAAAACTATGATGAAATTAAAAATTATGAAAATTACAAAACCGCTATTGTAACCCCCGATAAGGAGATAGTTGATAATCCAAATATTTTAGCACCAGCTTATTTAGTTTTTGATAATTATGAATTAATACTAAAATGGAACAGATCTTTAAGATTTGCATTAGCAGTATGTACATTAAAAAATAGTTTTACAAATGAATTATAAATTTTTATTGATTTTATTCATCACTTTTTCATGTGTTCCAATTGATGAAACAACAAATATTAATTTTAAAGAAAATTTTCATAATTCTGGCTTTGCTTTAGTATATGAAGAAAATTTATATAAAGATAAACTTATCTCCAAAAAGATTGATGAGAGATCATTAATAGTTTTACAAAAAAATTTAAAACCAAAAACAAGTGTAAAAATTACAAATTTATTAAATAATAAAAGTATAATTGCGACTGTTGGCCCTAAATCTAGATATCCAGCTTTTTATAATTCAGTTTTATCAAAAAGAATTTCTAAAGAACTAGAGCTAGATTTTGATGAACCTTATATAAGTATTGTTGAAATTGATAATAATTCTACGTTTGTAGCAAATAAAACTAAAACCTTTGATGAAGAAAGAGTTGTAGCAGAAAAAGCTCCTGTAACAGAGATTGGTATTAAGAATCTTTCTAAAGACAAAAAAAAGGAAAACCCAACAAAGATTAATAGGGAATTTAGATATGTGATAAAAATTGCAGACTTTTATTATTTAAAAACTGCCAATTTGTTAAAAAATAGAATTAAAAATGAATTAAATTTAAATAAAGTTAAAATAAATAAGCTTTCAAAAACCGAATTTAGAGTATACTTAGGTCCATATGATAATATAAAATCATTACAAAAAGCATTTGAACAAATATTAATATTACAATTTGAAAATTTAGAGATACTAAAAATATGAAAATAAAATTATTTATAGCTATTTTAATTATAAATTTTCTAAATATCGTTCATGTTAAAGCTGTATTTGATATTGAAGCAAAAACCGCAATTTTGCAGGATTATTTATCTGGAGAGATTTTATACGAAAAAGATCCAGACTTATCAATTTATCCTGCTTCAATGACTAAAATAATGACGTCTATTATTGCTTTTGAATTAATTAAAAGAGGTGACCTAAACTTAGATGATAAATTTATTATTTCAGAAAATGCTTGGAGATTGTCTCAATCAGGATACTCTTCAATGTTTATTATGGTAGGTGATGAAGTAAGCGTTGAAAACCTTCTTAGAGGCATAATTGTTGCATCTGGAAATGATGCATGCGTTGCATTAGCTGAAGGTATTGCAGGTTCAGAAGAAGAATTCGCTGTTATGATGACTTCAAAAGCAAAAGAAATTGGCATGGAGAATACAAATTTTTCAAATTCTTCAGGTATTAATGATCCAGACAATTATTCAACCGTAAGAGATATAATGATTATGTCAAAATATTTAATAAAAAATTATCCTGACTTTTATGAAATGTATAAAGAAACAGAATTCACATGGGATAGGACAGGTGGCGATCCAATAACTCAAGGTAATAGAAACCCCTTATTGTACAAGAATTTTGGTGCGGATGGGATAAAAACTGGTTACTTAGCAGTAGAAAAATATTCGTTAGCTTCCTCTATTATGAGAAATGAGAGAAGATTAATAGCTGTGGGAAGTGGTTTTAAGAGTAAAAATTCTCGATCAAAACAATCAAAAAAACTTTTAACATATGGCCTTACAAATTTTGATACTATTCAATTATTTAAAAAAAACGAAAGCATCACTTCTGTTGATGTATGGTTAGGAAAAAAAAAGGAGATTAAAACACATATAAATAAAGATGTTTTTAAAACAATTCAAAAAGCAAGAAAAAAATATTTAAGTGCAATTATTAAATATGAAGGTCCCATAGAGGCGCCAATTAACAAAAACGACATCGTAGGTACTTTAAAAATTTATTATAAAGATAATTTAATAGAAGAACATAATTTACTTGCATATGAAAGTGTAAAAAAACAGAATATACTTTCACGTTTAATAACCTCAATTAATTATCTTATTTGGGGCGATGTATAAATACCCTCTAATAATTTTTGAAGGTATAGAGGGTTCTGGTAAAACTACTCAAATAAAAAATGTTGTTAAATTTTTAAAAAAAAAAAATATAAAATTTTTGTCATTAAGAGAACCGGGTGGTTCAAATCAATCAGAAAAAATAAGAAAACTAATATTAAGTAATAAATCCAAATTTCATCCATTTACAGATTTATTATTATATTTAGCTGCAAGAAACGAAAATATACAATCAATTATCAAGAAGAATTATAAAAAAAAAGTTATTATTATTGACAGATTTATTTATTCTACTTTAGCATATCAATTTTATGGCATGAATTTAAGTTTAGATATTATAAATAAATTAAATAAATATATAATTGGGAATATTAAACCAGATTTTATTTTTTTACACACAGTAAACAGATCTAATTTAAAAAAAAGAATGAAAAAACGTAAAATAAAAAATAGATATGATAAATTTAATTACGAATTTTATAATAAAGTTCAGAAGGGGTTTGTTAATATTTTAAAAAAGAAAAAAAATGTCATGTTGATAAATACCAATAAAACTATAAATGAAAATAAAGAGGAAATTCTAAACAAAATTAAGAAAATTATTTAAATGGAATCCATAAAGCAGCTTCAATTAATAGGATTAAATAATTATTTAAACGAATTTTGTAGAATTTATGAAAATAAAATCTTTCCTAATAAAATATTACTTTCAGGAAAAAAAGGTATTGGAAAATCTGTATTGTCATATCATTTTATTAATTTTGTGTTATCTCAAAATGAAAAAAATAAGTACGATATTACTAACAATAAAATAAATGAAAATAATAAATCATATAATTTAATAAATAATAATGTACATCCAAACTTTTTCCTTATTAAGAAAAAATCTGAAA
>MDTA01145983.1_pt1 | contig 25378 bp, 23 predicted proteins | sample 811151 | NCBI WGS metagenome assembly MDTA01 (sample SAMN05326648, study PRJNA326480) | marine metagenome | isolation source: seawater | place: Indian Ocean: South | collected 2010
CGAAAGTTAAGGGCTCCAGCGCCGATGGTACTTTGTCTTAAGGCATGGGAGAGTAGGACATTGCCAGGTCTACTAAACGTGAATAAATGTCACTTTACAACAAAAAGAATTAGTGTTTTCCTAAAAAAATGGAATTTTTAGTAACCGGTGGCGCAGGTTATATTGGGTCACATATGGTAAAATATTTACAAGAACAGGGACACGAAGTTGTTATAATTGATGATTTATCTACCGGCCATGAATTTTTATTTGAAAATTGCGAATTTATAAATTTAGATCTTACAAATAAAATTGATTTAAATACCAATCTTAAAAATAGAAAATTTTCTGCTGTATTCCATTTTGCTGGAAAATCCATAGTAAGGGAGTCTTTTAATAATCCAGATTATTATTATTTAAATAATGTTATTGCGACTAAGAACCTGATTTCTTGTATGATAGAAAATAATTTAAATAATCTAATTTATTCATCCAGTGCAGCGATTTTTGGAAATCAAACAAGTAATGGAATAAATGAAAATTTTCCGAAAATTCCAATTAATCCTTACGGCAAATCAAAATTTGAATGTGAAAATATGATAAAACAATTTTGTCTTAATAAAAATTTTAACTCTATATCTCTACGATATTTCAATGCAGCTGGAGCTCATCATAGCGGGAAAATAGGAGAGTTTCATAAAGACGAAACACATCTTATCCCATCTATTTTTAATTCAGTGCTTAATAAAAAAGAGTTAACTATCTTTGGAAATAATTATAATACTCCAGACGGAACATGTGTTAGAGATTATATACACGTGATGGATCTTGCTAAAGCTCATCTCAAAGCCTACGAAAAGTTAACAGAAATAGGTGGTTATGATGAGTATAATCTTGGTAATGAGAGAGGGTACTCAGTCATGGATGTAATTAGTGAGTGTGAGAATGTAGTTAATAAAAAAATCAAGTATACCATTAAAAATAGAAGGTTTGGTGATCCAGATACTTTAATCTCTGATAGTACAAAGGCAATAAGTCAATTAAATTGGAATATTAAGATGAGTAGTTTGAAGGATATTGTTAGTTCTGCATGGAATTGGCATAAATATATTCATAGTATTACAGCTTAATTATAAGAGATTAAAAATGAAAATAACAGTTATTGGCCTTGGTTATGTCGGATTAAGTTTAGGAATGCTGCTTTCTCAAAATTATCATGTTATTGCATACGATACGGATAAAGAAAAAATTGATATGCTATCAAATAAAAAATCACCAATTCAAGACATTGATATAAATAATTTTCTTTCAAACAAAGTATTAAATTTCAGCCCAACAAACAATAAGGAAAAAGCTTTTAAAGATTCAGATTTTTTTATTATCTCAACGCCTACAAACTATAATACAAAAACAGGATTCTTTGATACAAGTAGCGTGGTTTCATCTATCGAAGATATTCTAGAAGTTAACTCCTCAGCTAACATAGTTATTAAATCTACAGTACCACTAGGATTTACAGATAGATTAAATAAGAAATTTAAAACTAATAAAATTTTTTTTTCCCCAGAATTTTTAAGGGAAAGTAAAGCGTTGCATGATAATCTATTTCCATCAAGAATTATTGTTGGCGCAGCATCTAAAGAAGCGGATATGTTTGCCTCAATGTTAGCTAAATCTTCGAAGATAGAAGATAAAATTCCGATCATTAAAATGAGCTCTATGGAAGCTGAGGCAGTAAAACTTTTCTCAAATACATTTCTCGCTATGAGAACATCTTTTTTTAATGAATTGGACTCCTTTGCTGAAGTAAATAATTTATCTTCATTAAATATAATTAAAGGAGTAAGTAGTGATCCAAGAATTGGAGATTACTATAATAACCCATCGTTCGGGTATGGAGGATATTGCTTACCCAAGGATACTAAACAGTTAGTTGAACATTATAACAATATACCTAATAACATTATTAAGGCAGTTGTAGAAGCTAATGAAACAAGGAAAAATTTTATCTTACAATCAATTATTTCCAAAAGTCCAAAAGTAGTCGGTATATACAGATTGATAATGAAATCAAATTCAGATAATTATAGGGAGAGCGCAATCCTAGATATAATCGAAAAACTAAGGAGAGAAAAGATAGAGTTAGTAATTTATGAGCCTTTGATAAACGAGAAACATTTTAAACGTGTACTAATAATAAATCAGTTAAATAAGTTTATATCAGAGTCAGATATAATTATTGCGAACAGAATGTCTGACGATTTAATGCACGTAAAATCAAAAGTTTATACACGAGATTTATTCAGGGAGAACTAATCTAGAAAATTGACAAATAATATATTAGCAAATATAACACATAAAATAGCGCGGGATGGAGCAGTCTGGTAGCTCGTCAGGCTCATAACCTGAAGGTCGTAGGTTCAAATCCTACTCCCGCAACCAATTAAGATCTCAATTATTTTTTAGGTTTATATCCATATCCAAAAACCATTAACTGCTTAGAAAATCTAAAAATTTTTATTTTCATTAAAGGGCTTCTAATCGAATAGAAAAGTGAAATAAAATAACAAAAATGATTTAGAATAGGATATTTCCAAACAATTGGAAGCTGTCTGAATATATTTACCGAAGTTTTTTCAAATCCATAAATATCGTATGCATCTTTTAAAGATATTGTTGTTATAGGAGTTCTGTGAGTCATATCGTCAAAATAAGCTCTCCAATTTGCCTCCCAATCTGGAGCAATTGAGATTAATAAACCACCTGGTTTTAATATTCGAAAAGATTCCTTAAAGAAAACCCCCGGATCATGCAGATGTTCTATAAAAGACTTACTATAAATAACATCAAAATAGTTATCAGGATATGGCATGGCTTCATTTTCAATATTACAAATCTTTATTTCAAAGTCATCAGCAAAATCTAATGCTTCATTACTTATATCAAGCCCGTAAATAGATAGGCCATGATTTCTAAAATTTTTAATAAATTCTGATCTCCCACAACCAGGTTCAAGGACTTTCATGCCACTTTTTAAATCGAATACTTCTACTAAATACTTTATTAGTTTGGACGGATAGTCCGTAAAAGGTATTTTTTTTTCATTATAAATTGTTGATAAATAAGAACTCATTTTTTTAATAAAGCTGATATATAAAAATAAAAGATATAATAAAACTTATTTCCTTGCTTTTATGCAAATTAAATCTGAATAGCCATTTCTATTACAGAAGCTAATCCAAGCTTCATTTAATTCTTTATCAAAAGTCTTTATCTTTCCAATTCCTGATGGCAAAGAATCCTTTTGCCATATTATAAAGTTAGATAAATCATAATGATGATCAAATTTCAAATCTATATTTTTAAAATTCATTTTTTTAAATAATGATGTCAGAGTTGTTGATTCAAAGTACCATAAATGAGCAGTTCGAAAAAAAAATTCTTTAAACTTGTCATTTTGAAATTGCATAGATATTTCATTAAGGTTATCTGTGTCTAAGTAAATTTCTCCGTTATGCTTTAAAAGATTATATGCATTTTCAAGATATTTTGAGGGGTTATCTATATGCTCTATCACTCCAGTGGAAACAACAAGATCTATTTCATTTTTATATTTTTTTAGGGCATCATCAGCTGACTTGAAAACAATATGCCCTCGTTTTGATATTGATGAGTGATAACCTTCAAAAGGCTCTATACCTATTGTTTCTTTTGCAACGCCCAATGCAAGATCTAAAAATCCTCCACCTCCACATCCATAATCAAGTACAACCTTATTTCTTATTGACTCCATGCCTATATTAGTTAGGCGATTAGCTTGTTCATGATCATGCATATCAATATAATCTGATACATTGTGAGTATCATTATATGACTCGCGATATTCGTCAGTTTCATAAAAATCTTTATTAAAAGGTATATGTAAAAGTCTTACTAAACCACATTTCTTACACCTAACTACTTCATGTTCTTGTTTAGATACTTTTCCAAATGAGCCGTCTCTAATTTTTCCATTATAGATTGTTGCATAATCAGTAGAATCACAAAGCGTACAGGTTTCAATTTTATTATTCATATTCTTTTTATAATTTTATTTAGTTGTTTTGAATTAGATATATGGCCATTTGAATATTTATTTGCAAACTCACTCACAGCTTCTTGAGTCTCTTTTTTACACCACCAATCATTAACATCGTGGAGTACATCTAGCAAGTGATTATATGCAGATACATTGTCATAATGAAGAATTTTAGCATTGTATAGTTTATCATATATTGGTTCTGCATCTTTTCTAAGTGTCCAGTCATTTTTATTCCAAAGAAGTATCGTTGGAACATTGTAGCCTAAGAGCTCGCAAACAGTTGTAGAATTATAAGTACTTATAACAATTTTTGCTGATGATATACTTTTTAAAAAAGAGGTGTTAATATCATCAAATTTTATCCCATTAAAATTTCTTTTTAATGTATCAACAAAATTCCATCCCCAACTATTCTTGTTTGCCCTTACATATACATTTGAAAGAATATCATTATCAAAGAGATTGAGAAATTGATTCATTTCTGAAAAATATTTTGTTATTTGAGAACCAACAATCGTAGAATCAAGGAAATGAGTGTATTTTGGGTTGCTTAATAGAACCAAAACTATCTTTTTTCTACTTTCCTTATTCGAATAATTACTAAAAATATTTTTTTCATAGATTAAATTTGAAATGGTATTTGAGTCTTTCCATCCCCATGTAACAAATTTATCAGCAATTCTTCTCTCCAATCTCTCAATGCTAGAAAATTCAGCAACACCAAATACCCCACCATGTTGATAAATTATATACTTTGATCCATTAGCCTTGGCTTTCGCAGCATATAATTTAAATAAATCATTAAAATGATATCCTGTTGCTGTAAAGATTATTTTTTTATCATTGGATACTAGCTTTGATGACTCTAAATCTAAATATTTAAAATCTTCAATAAAAGTTTTTGGTAATAGTCGGGCAATGTAATTAAAAATAAATTCTTCAATTTTATTTTTATTTTCATTTTGTACCTTGCTCTTTCTAAAGTTATCGTCAACATAACTATTTTTTTCATGACTATAATCAAATAATAATAAAGAAGGAATTTGAAATAACTTAATTTCACTTGCCCATTGTACGACAAGGTTCATTGAGGGTTTAAAAAATATTACTTTATTTATTTTGATAATATATTTACGTAATTTTTTTAAAATAATTTTTGCTAATTTTTTGAATATATAATCTTTTTCTATTCCGAGATTATAACTATTAGAAAAATTACTTTGCTTACTTTTGATTGTATTGTTAATAATTTTAATTTTGCTTGATTTATCAAGAAATTTTATCAGCTCAATATATATAAAGTGGTTCCATTCGTCAGAGTTAACCAAATAATAAAGTTCTTTTGAGTCATTTGCGATAAAGTATTCATACTTAAAATTAAGATCTATTGTTTTTGCTGAATCAATTTTTTCTAAAGTAGTATGAATAGAATTATATCTATCAATAAGGACCTGAATTATTTTTAAAACTGTGTTTCCAATTATTATTTCCCAAAAACTCTCTGTATAGTTAGTTTTGTGGTATTTATTTAGTTTAACGCTTAATTTTGAAATTAATTTCTCATAGATAATGAAAGATCTTTCATAATCATTTTTAAATTTTTCTCTATTATCCCAATGGTATTCTATCTTTACGATTTGTTCAGATTTCTCTTTTTCTAAACGATCCAAATCACCATGATCAATATCATTGCTGTAGCACCAATTGCCCAGTATAATTTTTTTTTTACTTGTCCAAGTTTCTTTTAGGCTTGTAGTAACTAAAGATATTAATTCCATATATTAAAATTTAACAGATTCAGTTGATTTGTTAATTTAAAAAATCTTTTTTAAAAATCATTTACATTAGTAATCTTATTTAAACCTATCATTGACTTTTCTGTGACAAGCATTTGATAATAGTTTTTATTGTGAAGTCTATTTTAGTTTAATTTTTTGAAGCATCGAGGGTTTAAAATAATTTATTGTTACTGTTTTTTCTTTTTTTAGAAGTAGTTACAAAATACGATTTTTTTTCATAATAAGGTATGATGTTTTTTTTCATTTGCTATATTGTGAATTAATGCAAACCATTACCTTTTTTTGTATATTTCTATTTCTGCCAATTTATTCTCTATTTTTATACCCTGTAATAATTATTTTTATATCTAAAGTTTTCCATCAAAACATTTCTATAAATACAAAAGAAAAATATAATAGTTTTCATGTTTTGATATGTGCTTTTAATGAAGAAAATAAAATTTTAAATAGATTAAAAAATTTAGACTCTTTAAATTATCCAAAACACAAACTAAATATTACAATAATTTCTGATGGCTCTGACGACAATACAAATGAAATTTTGAAAGATTATGTGCCTGAAAATCATAATATAAACATTAAAATAAATTCTAAAAGGCAAGGTAAGTCAATTTGTCAGAATAATTTAATTAAAATTATAAATGAAGAAATTGTCTTATTCTCTGACGTAGATGTTTCTTTTAATAAAGATGTCTTGTTACACTTAAATAACAGTTTCAAGGATGAAGATGTTGGCTGTGTAACTGGTAAAGTTATTTTCCAAGATGAAAAAAATAATTCTATAAGTAGATCAAAATCAATGTTTTGGGATTCGGAATTATTAATTAGAGAAGCAGAATCAAAGTTAGGTATTCTGCCTACTGCTTCGGGATCCTGTATGGCAGCAAAAAGAAATTTATTAGAGAAAATTCCTCCAGATGTTGGTGAAGACTGTGTTGTGCCTTTATTTATTATCAATAAAAATCTAAAGGTGGCTTTCAATAACGAAGCAATAACAACAGATCCTAATTTTAAATCAGATACAGTTGGAGAATTTAGATCTAAAATAAGGATGACTTCAAGAAATTTAAGAGGAACGATAAATTTTTTCCCTACGTTTGAAAAATCAAACTTTGTTGCTATATCAATATCATTGATTTCTAGAAAAATTATAAGATGGTTTATGCCATTTTTTTTAACTAGCGCATTTATGATATCTTTTTTTGCAAATAATACTATCTTAAATCTTTTCTCCTATCTATTTATAGTAAGTATAATTTTTGCATTAATCGGATACATAATATTTTTAAATAAAAAAAAATTTTTTATATTTGATTTATTTTTCTCTTTCGCACTCGTAAATATTAGTTTCTTTATTGGTATTTTATATTATATGTTTTCAAAAAAAATTACTTACTATGATCATTAATATCAATTTTGTTAGATTCTGATATGGAATTTAAGTTGACATATTTAGGCCATGCAAGCTTCCTTTTTGAAACAAAAAATGCTGCTATTCTCATGGATCCTTGGTTCTCTCCACACGGTGCCTTTATGGGAGCATGGCGACCTCTTCCACCAGTGGATGGTCAAGAGGAATTTATCAAAAGTAAGTCAAAAGAAAAAAAAATATATTGCTTTGTTTCTCATAATCATCAAGATCATCTAGACATAAAAACACTCTGCAATTTAAATGACTACATTTCAGAATATATAATTGTAAATTATGAAAACAAAAATTTTAGAAATATACTTTATAATATTGATAAACATAAAGTTTGTGAGATAGATGAATTATCCTTTTTTAAACGCGAGGATATTACTATGTATTTATTTCGTGAAGAGTCAGGTATAAATAAAGATTCAGCAATTTTTTGCAAATACGGAGATAAATCTTTCCTTAATTTTAATGACTGCAAAATTTTTGACAAAACAAAATTAATAAATGAAAAGTTAGGAAAAATAAATGTTATAACCGGTCAATTTTCCGGCGCTGTAATGCACCCTCATTCTTATAATTATAATGAAGAAGAAAAGACTAAAATTGTAAACCAAAAAAAAAGAAGAAAATTCATTGCAATTTCAAAATTTTTAAAAGAATTATCACCAGAGTGTTATATCCCCTCTGCCGGCCCGCCATTACTTTATGGTGAAAATTTAAACGAAATAAATTTTCAAGAAAATACAACATTTCCTAGAAATTATGAATTCTTTGAGTGGTGGCAAACAAAAAAATCTTGGAGGATATTAAATTTCTTGAGTTAAAACCGTTAAATGAACTATGTAGTAGTTCAATCAAAAAGATTAAGTCTAATGTTTGCGAAAAAGTAACAAGTAAACAATTAAAAAAATATATTGAATATTATAAAAACTTTGAAGATGAAGATGCTCTTTTGTCTGACGAAGAAATCTTAAAATTTTTACGTAATGAATTTAGTAATAAACTTATTTCGTTAAAAAAAGTCTGTAAAGACATTAGGCCAAAAGGAAAATTTAGTTTTGTTATAGATAATAGAGTTGGATTAACTATCAATTTTGATATTCTAAACATTGAACAATGGTCAGTTTCTGGTCAAAAATCAAATTATATTCATAAAGTTAGCAGTAAGCATATTTCTAAAATGATACGAAAAGGTGAAACATGGGAAAATTATTATTTATCAATGGATTTTCTGAATGAAAGGTCGCCTGACATTTATGATACTAAGCTCATGCTATTTTTAATCTCTAGTGATCCTAGCGAAATGGAATTTGGCTTTAAAAAATTGGAAGAATTTAGAAGCACAGATAATATGACAACCCTAATATCAAAAGATGGTAAGAAAATTAGATGTTCTAGATTCTGCCCTCATGCTGGTGCAGATTTGACTAATGCAAGTTTTGATGGTCGCTATGTAGTATGTCCAAGGCGTGGATGGCGTTTTGATATTGAAAATAATGGAAAAGAAATTCAAAATAACGAAAAAATTACAATAGAAATAATTGAGGATTAGTTAATTACCAGATCGACAAACTCTCTCACAAATCCCTTTCCGCCTAATGCATTTAATCTTATGTTAGAGATTTTTCTAACATCTTCGTGCGCATCTCCTGGCGATACAGAGTATTTACTATACTTCATTACATTTAAATCATTTATATCATTGCCCAAATAAATTACTTTTGAAAATATCTTCTGGCCAAATTTTTGAAAAAGATATTCATATTTATTTTCTATTCCTCTTATGCAAGGTATTTTTAGTTTTTGAGCTCTTTGGAGAGTTGCTTTATCTTTTTCAGTAGATAAAATCATTAATTTTATTTCTAGTTGATTTTTTACCATATATTGCCTTAATAAATTTATGGCCATACCGTCACCTCTATCGCATCGAACTGTTTCAACTCCGTTACTATCTACATAAACTTTGTTATCAGTAAATACTCCATCAAAATCAAAGATTATGAAATTTATATTTCTTAAATTAATATTTCCTTGTTTTGAGGTATTAATTTTTTTCTCTTTGATACCGAGCTTATTTTGTCTTCCAATTAGAGTTCTAACTCTTTGAATTTTGTCTTTAATAAATGGATAATCATGAAAGTAAAATGCATGTATTTCATCTTTGTGTATTTTATCTTCATCTATTTTAATATAGATAAATAAATATTTAACATTTAATACCGATGCTGCTATTAGAGGAATCAATGCTTCATCAAGATTTCTTGTTTCAAAATGATGACCATAAGAAACAGGGATATTAAAATTTTCTTTTAATGTAGTGATATAATTTAGATTGGCTTTGTTAATTGAATAGTCCAAATGAGTATAAATATAATTTATATTATTTTTATTTTTTATTTTATTTGAAAGGTTTTTTATTTCTTGATGAGACAGAGTTCCTAGCGAAATAAATATAGGAACATTGAATTTTGTTAATTGATTTATAAGATTAATATTATTTGCAGACCAACTAAGTATTTTAAAAAAATCTGGTTTAAAATTTTGCAAGTACTTTTCAAAGTTATATTCTGCCAAACTTAAACCTACACTTACACCCTTTTTTTTTAGATTTCTTAATTCTTTTGTAAATTCAAACTTATTTAATATAAGGTCTTTATTTTCTTTTTTTTTATAAAAACTATCTTCTCTAATTTGAAATGTAACTTTTTTAATATTATACTTGTAAATTTTGTTTATATATTTTTTTAGATAATTGATATCTCCCAGATGATTTAACCCAATTTCACAAATAAATTCTTGTTTTATCATATTTAACTAGTCTAAAAAATACTACTAGACATTCCTCCATCAATTACAAGCGTTTGATTATTTAAATATTTAATATCTTTTTCAATTATTGCTTTTATTAATCTAGATATATCATTTGGATCGCCGATTTTTTTCATTGGATGTTTTTGATCTAATTCTTTTCTTGACTTTTGAGGATTCAATTTTCTTAATCTGTCTGTATACACAGGACCAATTGCTAAATTCAAAGTTGTGATTCTTTTATCTAAGTTTTCTTCGCCGTAAGTTTTTAAAATACTGCTAAATGCTAACCTTAGTGAGTTTGAAATCACCATGTTTTTTTTTGGATTTTTGATAAGGTGTGATGATATAAGAAAAACATAACCATTTTTTTTTATCTTTATATTGTTTAACAATATAACAAAAGATAAAAATAATTGATTAAAGTAACTAATCCATTCTTCCTCTGTTACATCTAATAATATTTTTGCAGGGGGGCCTCCTGTATTCAGGACGAGAACATCAGTCGAGTTATTATTTTTCACAAATTTATGCACCGAATTTAAATTTGATGTATCAATTTGTTTTCTACTTGTTGAAGTAACACTAAAATTAAGCTTTTTTAAATCGCTAGTTATTGCTTTACCAATGCCTTTTGATCCCCCAATAATAATAGCTTTTTTTTTCATAATTAGCCAAAGTATATACCTTTGTATGATTATAGGATATATCGAAGATCAATAATATTCTTATTATTAAATTTTGCTTTTTTTAAAGCTTCCTGATCGAGTAAAATGATAACTGTTTTTGAATTTTTTATTAATTGATCAATTTTCTTATAAACGTTTACATTTAGATTATCATACTTCGTTTGAAAGTTTTCAATAGCTAGCTCATCAAATACTGATATATTTTTGTAGGTTTTGATTAATTCGTTTATGTAAAATAAAGAGGGTGATTCTCTAATATCATCCGAGCCTTTTTTAAAAGAAACTCCAATAATTCCAATTTTCTCGTTTTTATTTTTTATAGATTTTTTTATTTTTATTAGATTGAACTTTTTAATATCAGTATTAATTTGATCGACTGAATCTAGTAGTTTTGACCTATATTTATAGATTTTAGCAATATTTATCATTGCTTTTAAATCTTTAGGCAAACAATAGCCGCCAAAGCCAGCCCCAGGAAACACGTAGGATGACATTTTTGCTGGCTTTCCAGTCCATCTTTTATCTAGGTGTATTGTTTCAAAAACACTTTTCAAATTTATATTTCCAATATTTCTGGCAATCATACTCATTTCATTTGAAAAACTTATGAGCGTTGCTAAAAGATTGTTGGATAAATATTTAATGAATTCTGCCTCAACCAAATTAGTTTTAATAATCTGAGTGTTAAATTTAGAAAAAATACGGGAAAGAGAGTTAAATGTGACTTTATTACTTGAACCTATTACTATTCTGTCTGGATAAATAAAGTCTTTCCATGCATATCCTTCTCTTAAAAATTCAGGAACAAAAGCTATGCTAATATTATTTTTTGGTATTTTTAATTTTACATAATCATAAAGTATTTGACATGAACCTGGTGGAACTGTTGATTTTATACAAATAATTTTTTTTGATTTTGGCTTATTTCTTACAATAGCATTCAAGAAATTCTTTATAAATCTAAGATCTGCTTGGCCATTAGACTTTGATGGAGTGCCTACACAAACAAAGATAACATCTGCTTCATCTATAACATTATTAACATTATCGAATATAAATAGGTTCTTATTTAGGTTTTTTTTTAGGTTTTTATCTAGATGAGGTTCATAAAAAGGGATATTAATATGTTTAATATTATTACTTTTTTTTTTATCTTTTTCAAAGCAATATACCTTATAACCCAAATGAGCAAGACCAGTCGCAGTTGTTAAACCAACAAAACCAAGACCTATAACACCAATCTTTGTCATGAGTTATATATTAGAAATCTTTCAATCCCTTGGTCCAGTGATACTTTTGGCCTGTAATGTAATAACTGACGCGCTTTATCAATGTTTGGGCATCTGCGATTAGGGTTGTTAATTAAGTATTCTGGATCTTTTGACTTTACAAAGACAACATCTTTATTGTAATCAAATAATTTTTTACCAACTTTAACATACAGTTTAGTTAAATTTCTTACACTTATTTCATTTTTGTCATTACCGATATTAAATATATCGAACTTATCATATGTTAGAGCTTGAAAATAGCCAGTTACTGCGTCTGTGATATAACAAAATGATCTTTTTGGTTTTCCATCCGAATAAAGCTTAATTTGTTTATTACTTAAAATTGCTTTAGCAAGATCCGCAGGCAACCTCTTGTCATCTAATTTCATCCCAGGACCAAAGTTGTTAAATGGCCTTACTACTTTTATGCATATTTTAAATTTTTGACTGTAGTAATAACATAGAGTTTCACAAAATCTTTTAGATTCATCATAGCAAGAGCGAGGTCCTGTGGAGGATACATTGCCCCAATAAGTCTCTTTAGTGGGTATTTGCTTCCTAGGCGGATCCCCATAAATTTCACTACTTGAAAAATATAAGATTTTCGTTTTTTTATTTTTATATTTTTCTAAGAGTTTTTTTAATCCATCTACATTTGCAGAAATTGTTTCTAATGGAAATTTTCGATAAAAATGTGGTGAGGCAATAGATGCCATATGCATTATAAAATCTATTTTATCAAACTCTTTTTTATTTAGATTTAAATTAGCTATATCAGATTTGATTAAACTTATATTTTTTGTATTTTTAATTCTTCCGTCTTCTTTTGTATTTAGCTTAAAATTATCTACTAATATTAAGTGTTTCCATTTTAATTTATCTTTGTATTCAATTAAAAAACGTACAATATATTTTCCTAAAAAACCGTTGAAACCAGTAATGAGAATGTTTTTATTATTTAATTTTTTTTTGGATTTAAAATTTTTGTAGATTTCATTCAAATCCTCTTTTTCAATTTTTTGATAATTTTGCATTTTGATGATCTTATAACCGATTTGTAGATTTATTTAAGTTCAAAAATCGCTTATTTTATCATTTTTTATCAATATGATGCTTCTTATGATAAATTATTACATTTCTTACTTTTATTATCCTAAATAATAGCTATTTATAGCGTGAACATATGGCTCCAAAGCAAACAAAATTTGACATCAATAGATCTGTTCAATTTACTTTGTCATTAGACAATGAAAAAGAAATAGAGGAAATACGAGAAAAAATAATTTTGTTATGCTTAATGGGTTTTGATGCAATAGTTTTCTCAAACTCATTTAAAAACTCAGATTATTTGTTACAAATAATAGAAGATGCAAAAGAATTAAATAGTAAGCTCAAACTTGGCATAGAAAAGTTTCCATATTTAAAGATTGCTGTTGGAATTCTGGATCCATCGAGACCAAAAAATTTTTATTGCATGGACCAGATTAGTTATAATGATATTAATACGAACTTATTAATTTCATTTGAAAATTCAATTTCTTCATTAAGTGATAAAAAAATTGAAGGAATACGATTTCACCCTGGCAGTCTTGATCTTGAATTATTTAATTTAATGTGGAAAATAATTAATGATAATTTTGATAGAGATTTTATATCTATTCATATTGATAGAGTAAATCAATCTAATGCCCACATAGTAAATTTATTAAAAAAAGCATACGGTGATAAATCATCATCTCTCATTGTGGAAGTAGATGGCGCCTCAAGTGTTGGAAATAATTCTTACAACGATACTATCCAAACGCTAGCTACTGCCGATATATTAATCAAAGAGTTTTCTAAAAAAAATTATAAATCATATAAAAATTTACAATTTTATTTCTCGGGGGAGATAAGCTCTAAAACACTTCCATTAGCTAATTTATGTGCTGTAGACTTTAACGGGCTATCATTCGGTTCTTGCTATAATAATATATTTTTTGACAAACTGAAGTTTGCAGAAAATTTACCAAATTCATTAACTGATAGAGAAAGTGTGTCTAATAGCATTGAAAATTATAAATCTATTTTATATTATAAATAATGATCAAATCACCAAGTAATTCCAGTAAACGCTTCGATGAACTGAGAGAAATGTTCCTTCATGGCAAGTATTTCAAACTAGTATGTGGCGCTGGAAACGAAGACATTCGAGAAGTTAAAAGACTTGCAACAGTCTACACTCTAGCGGGTGCAAATGGTTTAGATGTATCCGCTACTCCCGAAGTAGTAAGAGCTTGTAGAGAAGGAATTGATAAGGCATATAAAATTGCAGAAAGTTTAGATATTAATATTTCTAATCGACCATTTATCAAAGTAAGTGTTGGCATGCCTGGTGATCATCATGTGAGAAAAGCTTTTATTCACGACAGTTGTGTATCTTGTAATTTATGTATACCAGTATGTCCTACTTCAGCAATTCCAAATAATTTAGAAATTATAAGGGAAAAATGTATAGGATGTGGATTATGTGAAGTAGCTTGCCCACCAAAAGTTGCCGCAATAAGATACGAGCACAATGGAAAGGATTTACAAACATTATTACCAGAATGTATAAAGGAAGGGGCTGAAAACATCGAGCTGCATGCTGCTGTTATGGATAATCAAATGATTATGGATGAATGGCAAATAGTAGCAGATTCTCAACAAAACCATTTTATTTCAATGTGTGTGGATAGACTTAATTTATCAGATGTTGATTTAATAAATCGTGTTGAAAATGCATATGAAATTGCTGGCGATAGATTATTAATACAGGCAGACGGGATTCCAATGGGAGGTACTGGCGATGACTATAATACAACATTACAAGCTGTTGCAATAGCAGATTTATTACAACGAAAATTAAAAGATAAGAATAAAAAGTTTAAGGATCTCCCACTACTTTTGTCAGGAGGAACAAATAGCAAAACAGCAGCATTAGCGAAAATGAATAATGTGAATTATTGTGGAGTTGCAATTGGAACTCACGCAAGAACGATTGTTCAAGAACATATAGATTCATTCATTAAGAATGAAGATTTTTATGATGATATGCCAAATCTTTTGGCGGCTATTCAGGTTGCAAAAACACTCGTTAGCACCATTTAAAAAATAGTTTTGATAAATAAGCTCACAAATTACACGATAAGTAATAACATCTCAGCTGTTTTTTTAGATAAAGACGGAACAATAATGGATGGACATCATTATTGGATGAAAATGATAAAATTGCGCGGGGATCTTTTATTGGAATTTTTGAAACGATCAGATGATTGTCATTTAAGAAGAAAAATTGAGTCAACTTTAGGAATTGATCATGAGAACAAAAAAATGAAGAGTAATGGTCCTGTCGGAGTTATGCCAAAAGGATTTAATATCGAAGTATTAAAATCTGAATTGAGTAAAGTTGGCCATGAACTGCCTATAAATAGCATTGAAAATATATTTATGGAGGCCGATCAGATATCATCTATGCATATAGAAAAATTTGTCAAACCTTTGCCTGGAGTTAGAGAATTTTTATTAAACTGTCAAAAGAGATCAATATCAGTAGCTATATTATCTAATGATACATCAAAAAGGTGCCAACTTGCTATTAAAGTGCTTGGTTTTGACCAACAAATAAAATATGTTTTTGGTGGTGAAGAAATAAATAAATCAAAAAAATCAGGGCAACTAGCAAAGTTAGCAATGAATAAAATGAGTGTCAAATCTAATAAAGTTCTAAATGTAGGAGATCATCCAAATGATATCGCCATGGGAATAAATGCAAAAATAAATAATAATGTGGGGGTACTTACTGGATTATCTAAAATAGAAAGTTTTAGTGATTATAATTGTAGTATTATAAAAGATTTTAAAAATTTTATATTTCTTAATGATTAATTTAAAAGAAAAAATTCATAATCAAGAAGTAGTTATTGGAACCTGGAACACAATTGGTTCAAGTAATGTTACAAAAATAGTTGCTAGCGCAGGTTTTGACTTTCAAATTATTGACTTGGAACATGGCCCATTTGTAATTGAAGATATACATAATCATGTAGCTTCATCCTCTTATTTTGAGTGTCCATGTCTTGTAAGAATTCCAAGAAATAGTGATTGGATGGCTTTGCAGGTATTAGATCAAGGTGCAAATGGTATTATTGTCCCGCAGATTAGTAACAAAAATGATGCAGAAAAGTTTGTTAAAAATACAAAGTATTATCCACTAGGTACCCGTGGGTTCAGTCCATTTACATTTGCAGGAAGCTACAATAATGAGCCTGGATATGTTGAACAAAAAAACAAAACATTAATAAACGTCATTATTATTGAGAGTCTTGAAGGCATAAATAACATTGACCAAATCCTAGAAATTAATCACATTGATGTTGTTTACTTAGGGGCTTTTGACCTATCAAAGGAGCTTGCTATTCCAGGTGATATTTACAATAAAAAATTAGTTGATCTTATTAAAAAATGTGTTGTTAAGATTAATGCCAGTAAACGAATAGCTGGAAGTTTTGTGCCACATAATATCGATGAAGTGAAATTCTGTTTGGATATAGGATTAAAATTTATTACTTATAGTTTAGATAGTCATCGACTAAGATCTTCTTTTTTAAATGACTTAGAATTAATAAGAAAACTTTAATGGCTTCAAAAAAAGTTATTATAATTCCCTCAAGATTAGAATCCTCAAGATTACCTCAAAAAGCATTAATTGAGATAGTTGGCTATCCGATGATTATTCATGTATTAAAAAGATGTCAACTTGCAAAAGAAATTGATGAAGTATTTGTAGCCACAGACTCAAAATTGATTGAGCGAGAAGTAAAGAATTATCATGGAAAAGTAATTATGACATCAAGTGACCATAAAACTGGTACTGATAGAATAGCTGAAGCCAGTAAAAAAATAGATGCCGATATAATTATCAATGTTCAAGGGGATGAAGTGCTTCTTAATCCAAATCACATAGATGAATTGTGCAAACTAATGGATAAAAATGAGGACATTAATGTCGCAATATTAGTAAATGAGTATAATGCAAAAAATAATCCCTCTGCAATAAAAACAGTTTTAAATGAAAATAACGAAGTTATGTATTTCTCAAGAAGCGATATTCCATCTACTGCGCGAAGTCCCCATGCTAAATTACTAAAAGCCTATCATATTATTCCATTTAGAAAAAAATTCCTTATTGAATATTCAAACTGGGCGCCATCTAGATTAGAGAGCATAGAATTTAATGAATACTTGAGAATACTTGAAAAAGGTCACAAAATTAAGGCTTTGGAAGTTGAAAGTGATGCAATTAGTATTGATACAGAGGAAGATTTATCAATTGCAAAAACTCTTTTTTTAAAAGATAAATTTATCAAAAAATATAATTAATTTTTTATTTTTTAAATACATACTTTTTTTCTCTGAATAGTTCTCTTAAATAATCTCTATCCCTTATTGTGTCCATGCACTGCCAAAATCCACTATGTTTGAATGCAATTAATTCCTTAGCCTTTGATAATGCCTCTAAAGGTTCTTGCTCTAGCGATGTTCTATCATTTTCTATATAATCAAATATTTCCCTATTAAATATAAAAAAACCCCCATTTATCCAACCTTCATTTAGTTGATTTTTTTCTTCAAAAGAAGTAACGATATTATTATTTAGTATAACTCTTCCAAACCTTGCAGGAGGTCTTACAGCTGTAATAGTAGCAATTTTTTTATGGGACTTGTGAAAGTTAATTAATTTTTTAATATTTACAGAGCATAATCCATCTCCATATGTCATTAAAAAAAAATCATTTTTTATTATATTTTTTAATCTTTTTATCCTCCCTCCCGTTAAAGTATTTAATCCAGTATTGTGACATCTAATATTTTTATTATTCTTAAATTTATCTTTTATGATATTACCTTTATATCCTGTTGCTAAAATAAAATTATTTAAATTATATTTTTTATAGTGACTCATGATGTGAGAAATAATAGCTTTATTTCCAATTTTGACTAATGGCTTTGGTATTACTTTAGTTTCTTCAGCAAGTCTTGTTCCTCGCCCACCACATAAGATTACAACTTCTAATTCTCTAATTATTTTGCTCATATTAATTTTTACAAATATCTATTAATTCTTTCTCATCAAATCTATTAAAGAAAAACTTTTTATATTTATTAGCTATTTCAATATTACTTTTATGCTTTTTTTTCATTCTATTATTCAGCAGTCTGAAAGCTTGATTAAATCCTTTAGCTGAGTATGCGTTCTCCCATATTTTTCCTTTACCAAGATTTGTTAGAGGGTTAGAGCTGATCATTTTCTTATTCTTAATTATAATACATGCAATCCCGTTTGATACAAATTCAACTGCTGTACCGCTTCCAGAAGTAATTATAAGTTTGGATTTTTTCATAAGGTCATCAATATTCTCTGTTGATAAAGACCAATTTTTTTTTATATTTCGTCTTATTTTTGCTAAACTATTAAAGGGGTGGGGTTTAATTGTGAGTTCAGTATTAGCTAGTATTGAGTTTTTCAAAAGACCAAACATAAAATTATTATCATCTTCATTAGCTGACAAAGTTACTATATTTATTTTATTTTCAATCTTATTTCTTTTTAAAATTGATTCATGTCTAAGACTAATTGGTTTTCCGTAATTAATAATCGATGATTTAGGTATATAAAACCTTCCGTTTACATGAATTTGGTCAGGTACAATATTGTGATCAACATCTTCATCATTTATGTAGTAATGAGCATAACTAGGTATTTTAATTATGGGTTGAAAAGCAACGAGTTTAATGTTTTTATTATTTTTTCTTATTGCTAAATTGAACACCTTTTCTCTCTCTTGATACTCACAAAAACTCAATATTTTGCCCTTTCTAGTATTTATTCCTATTTTTAATCCGAGTACATATCTACTATATATTGGAACAATATTTTTCGGTAATGATAGTATTAATTCATTGCTAAATATTCGATCAGTTCTTTTTTTTGAAAGACACATTTCATTATAAAGTTGTAAATTTTTTTTTAGATAAAGATTTAAAAATTTAATAAATTCTGGGATGAAATTAAGCCCAATATATTCAAAATCTGTATGGTAGATGATTTTTTGCTTATTTAATATTTTTATTGTTTTGCAAAAATGAAAAATACTAAGAGGACTTTTTTTATTTATAAAAAAAAATAAGTAAACAGGATTAAGTTTATTTTTTTTTAGTATGTGATAAGTGCTACCTAAATATCTGTCAGTATATTTATTAGTCCTTGCAGTATTCTCACAAATAATCGGAACATCAAGTAAAATAAAATTGTTTTTTTTTAGAATATTTTTTTGTTTTAATAGTATCATGGCAACTTTATAGATTAACCATAAAAAAAGGTTATAATAATTCCATATAAAAAAAATTGTAATCTTTTTAAAAATTACTAATTTAGATATTTTTTGTTCCTTAAATTTTTTTGTATGAAATGCTTTTTGATAAAAGTTAGTTGAAAAAGTTACCGAACTTAAGCAAGGATTACAAAGATATTCCAAATTTTGATATAGAATCTTAGTTTTTAATTTCATATAGTTTTTGAAATTAGAAATACTTTCTATTTCATTTTCAGCATACTTAATTCCTGTAATACTATTAAACATAAGGAATTTATTTATAATAAATTTTTTTGTGGAATATTGTATGTAGTATACGACAGTGAAAATATTTTTGGGTATTTTTTATTAGCCTTATATAAATTAATAAGATCGTTCATTTCTTTTTGTCTTGCATCATTTGCATGATAACCATCAAAGCCTAGCAAAAAAATGTTTTTTGCTCGTCCTGTTACTGCTAAGGCAAGTCCGTAACCAATAGCAAGAGAACTTGGCAGTGTACAAGACTTACTTTCAGGTTTAAACATACCTTCCTTAATTTTAAGACCGAAGTCTTTTAAATTTGTCTTTTTTAATTTTTTTATTACTAAATTATTAAGTATTACATTCGGAATAATTAATTCGGATTTAATCCTCTTATATTGATTTAGTTCAAGTAATACGCGGCTAGGATGGCATGCAAGATACATATCAATATACTTACTTTCAACAAATTTGTTTATGTTCAAACTAACGCAAATGAATTTTCTATCTCTAATAAGTTTTGTAATCTTGTCTTTGTTACTCTCTACACTTTTGCCTGCACCTAAAAATATTATATCTTTATTCTTGCACCAATCAGAAGCATTCCAACTACCATTATCTTTATTTAATTGCGACATGAGAGAGTCTTGCAGTTTATCAAATTTATATTTGCTACTATCAGATGAGGACAATGTTTTAATTGAAGATACTATTTGATCAGCGCTATATCGATTGTCAGATAATAATTCTTGAGTATATGTTGGGTGAATTTTATTCTTTGCTGAAATGTAGTAAAATATGTTAGGTCCCCATTCAAATTTATTTTTTAAAAGCCTAAACTTTTTATGAGATAATTTTAATATTTCATCGTCTTTATATTTTTTATGATACTTTTTTAAATTATATATAAGTATTTCAGTCTCAACATTACCAGCGCCTCTTCCCATTCCAAGTATAGTACAATCAATCCAGTTAATGCCGATTTCTCTTGCTTTAAGAGCATTCTGTAAGGCAAAACCAAGGTTATTATGAGCATGGAAACCTGTCTCACCTTTCCAAATTTTTCTAATTATTTTATATTTTTTTTCAATATCGTTGGGAACCATGTTTCCAAATGAGTCTGCAAAGTAAACTACTGAAAATAGTTTAGATTTATTTACTATTTTAGTAATTTTTATTAATTCTTTATCTGTTTTAATGCCTGTTCCCATGAAATTGATAATCAACTTATATCCCAATTTTTTTAACGTCTTACAGGGATTAATAATGTTTGCAACTTCTTCAAAATGACATGCAACCCTTATAATATCAACTTTAGATAATTTTTTATTTTTAAAAAACTTTTCTATTCTAATATTATTAGTCTCCATTGCGATTAGATCTTTTGCATTTATCATAACCGCAATTTTAAAATTAAATTTCTTTATAATTTTATTTAGATGATTATCAGTTGAATAAGCGTACTCACCAAAATATTTGTTTTTTTCAATAGATCTAAATCCAATTTCAACTACATCAATATTTGATTTATTTATTGCATTTAAGTAATCTATTACAAGATCGTTATCAAATCTCCAATTATTATAGTAGCCTCCGTCTCGAAGCGTGCAATCTAATACTTTTAAGGCTGGCATTATTTTTAGATACTAGTCAAATTTGATGTTTTTTTATTTATATTAGTATATAAATATAAAATAATTAACTAGTAAAATATAATTAATTTAAGAAAGTCTCTCTCGTTTTATGTCAATATACTTAATAGCTGAAATCGGGATTAATCATAATGGCGATCTTGCAATAGCCAAAGAACTTATAAAATCTGCTTCAGAAGCAGGGTTTGATGCAGTAAAATTTCAGAAAAGAACTATAGATATTGTTTATACCAAAGAAATGCTTGATGGCCCAAGAGAAAGTCCATGGGGTAATACGCAGCGTGACCAAAAAAATGGGCTTGAATTCTCTCATTTAGAGTATGATGAAATAAATAATTACTGTGCTAAACTAAGAATAGACTGGTCTGCATCTGCATGGGATACAGAATCGCAATCATTTCTAAATAATTATAGTTTACCTTTTAATAAATTAGCTTCTGCAATGTTAGGTCATAAACCTTTGATTAATCAAATAGCGGAGGAAAAAAGAAAAACTTTTATTTCAACAGGTATGGCCACACTTAATGAAATAGATGAAGTTGTAAACATATTTACTCAGAAAAAGTGTCCGTTTGAATTAATGCATTGTAATAGCACGTATCCTATGAAAGAAGAAGATGCTAATCTAAATTGTATTCCAATGTTAAGGGATAGGTATTCCTGTGATGTTGGATATTCTGGACATGAGTCCTCTCTTCTAAAAGTTTGTACTGTTGCTGCATCTTTAGGTGCAACATCTATTGAAAGGCATATAACATTAGATAGAACTATGTATGGTTCCGATCAAGCTGCATCAATAGAAACAAGCTCTCTGAAAAATTTCGTTGAAGTTATTAGAATGGTTAGCAATATTTTAGGAAGTGGAGAAAAAGCTTTAACAGAGTCCGAAAAGATTGTGAGAGAGAAGCTTAGGATTGAAAAAAAATAATCAAATTTGGGCTTTTATTCCTGCCAGATCAGGGTCAAAGGGCGTAACCAATAAGAACATTAAACAACTTGATGGACATCCATTATTAGCTTGGTCGATAAAGGCATGTCAAAAATCGAGAAGAATTGATCGAATCTTTGTTTCAACAGACTCTTCGAAATACGCAAAAATTGCAAAACAATATGGTGCAGAGGTTCCATATTTGAGATCTAAATCAATATCAGGAGACAATTCAAGTGACTTAGAATGGTTTAAAGAATTAATAAAAAAACTAAAAATGAATGAAATAATTCCAAAGTTTTTTGCTCATGTAAGACCGACAACACCCTTACGAGATCCAAAAATCATAGATACAGCAGTCAATCTTTTAATAAAAAATAAATCTGCAACTTCACTAAGATCAGTGCATGAAATGTCAGAAACTGCGTACAAGTGCTTTGAGATTAATAAAAATGAATTTCTCCAACCACTTGGTGGAATAAATGTTAGCAAAAAAAAATCAAATGTTTCAAGGCAGTTGCTTCCTAAGACTTATGCTGCAAACGGATATATTGATATTATAAAATACGATACTATATTTAAAAAAAATGATATTCATGGAGATAAAATTTTATCAATGATAACGCCGCATATAAGCGAAATTGATACAGTTGATGATTTTGAGTATATAAAATATCAATCAAAAAAACTTAAAAAAATAAAAAAAAATCTATTTAACTAAATGGCAAACTACAATTTCTCTCGAGATCCAGTAAAGGTTGGCAAGGTATCTACAAAGAATAGAAAAATAATGACTCAAATACCATGCCCAGGTACAAAAAACAAAATTAAATATTTGGAAAGTATAGAGTCTCGTTCAATGCATGGACAGCTACCTTTAATATGGGACAGGGCAGAAAATTATAATGTATACGATGAAGCAGGGAATTGTTGGATTGATTTTACCTCGACAATCTTCGTCGCGAATATAGGGCATTCAAATAAGTCATTAATAAATAACTTAATTAAACTATTTAAAAATGAACCCATAAGTACATATGCGTACGTAAATAATCAAAGGATTTTATATCAAAAAAAACTTTTAAAATTCTCGGGAAATAAATTTGATAAAGCCTACTTAGTGTCAACTGGCAGTGAGGCTACAGAGGCAGCTCTTAAGTTAATGAGAATGTATGGACAAAAGAAAAAAAAGAAAAAATTAGGAATTATTTCTTTTGAAGGTAATTGGCATGGCAGAACAATTGGCGCGCAAATGATGAGCGGGAATGAAGAACAAAAAAAATGGATTGGATTTAAAGATAAAGATATACACCATTTGCCATTCCCTTATCCTTGGGTGACTAATGACAAAGATTCAGTTTCCTTTTTTGAAAATTCAATAAAAAATTTACTATCCAAAAAGAAGCTTGATCCCTCAAAAGACTTATGTGGCTGTATTGTAGAAACTTTTCAGGGATGGGGATCAATTTTCTATCCAAAAAAATACATACAAGCGTTAGAAAAATTCTGCAAAAAAAATAATATCATTCTTGCATTTGATGAAATGCAATCAGGATTTGCAAGAACTGGTAAAGCTTTTGGATATGAACACTACAATGTAAAACCAGATTTAATTTGTTGCGGCAAAGGTATGGGTGGTGGTCTTCCATTAGCAGGAGTAATTGGAAAAAAATTTCTAATGGACTTGCCAGAAGTAGGAAATATGAGCAGTACGCATTCAGCTAACCCGTTAGTTTGCAAAGCAGGTATGACTGTATTAGATGAAATAACAAAAAAAAAATTAGTATATACTACTGCAAAAAAGGGTAAAATTTTGGAAAAGAAGCTCAAAGAAATAAAAAATAAATATCATAATATTATAAGCTATACTAATTGCAAAGGCCTTATTGCAGCAATTATATTTAAGACCAAAGATGGAAAACCAGATTCATTAATAGCAAGTCAGATATCTGAAAAATGTATGCAAAAAGGATTACTCGTCGTTCACACGGGAAGAGAATCAATAAAAATTGGACCTCCTCTCACTATAACAATAAGTGCTTTGAAAGAGGGAATAAAAGTGCTTGATGAATCAATATTTGAAATTCAAAAACAGTTTTATGAGTGAGCCGATACTTAAAGTAAGGCATGTAGGTATTGTAACCGAAGATATTGAAAAATCTGTAAATTTTTGGGTAGAACTTATGGGTTTTAAAGTATTTAAGTCTATGAAGGAAGAAGGAGATCATATCGATAATATTTCGTTTCAAAAAAACTCGTCTGTAGAAACTATAAAATTAATAGGACCTAATGATTTTATGTTAGAACTCCTTCACTTTCATAATAACTTGGAAAATAAAAAAGTGAGAAAGCCCACTTCATACGGAATTACCCATATTGCTATTCAAGTAAAAAATATTGAAAAAAAATACAATGAATTAAGGAAATTAGGATATGAATTTACCTCGTCTCCAACGTTAACACCCGATGGTTACGCAAAAATGAATTACTTCAAAGCGCACGACGAAGTATACATTGAATTAGTAGAAATAGTTTAGCCTTGAAATGAAACGTTCTCACAATATTGGCTTCATTCAAGGAAGACTATCACCAATTATAAATAATAAAATACAAGTTTTTCCGGTAGAGAATTGGGAAAAGGAATTTTCTGAGGCTAAAATAATTGGATTAGATATGATTGAGTGGACTATTGATGAAGAAACTTTTGTCGATAATCCACTTATGTATAGTGAGGGACGAAAAAAAATAAAAGAGGTTAGTAAGATAAATAATATTAAAATTCCTTCATTAACTTGTGATTATGTGATGCAAAAGCCTTTTTGGAAAATGAATGAATCAGAATCGGTAAAAGCTAAGGAAAATTTTATTAATATAGTAAATGCATGCTATGATTTAAATATAGAAATAATAGTTGTACCAATCGTAGACAATGGAAGATTAGAAAATACTAATCATAAAGATAATATTATTAACTTTTTTAATAGATTTAGAGAAAAATTAGAAAAACTTAATTGTAAAATTGCTTTTGAGTCGGACATGAAACCCTCAGAATTACTTAAATTTATAAAAAATTTTGATGCTAACTTTGGAGTTAATTATGATACAGGAAACAGC
>MDTA01068338.1_pt1 | contig 25372 bp, 20 predicted proteins | sample 811151 | NCBI WGS metagenome assembly MDTA01 (sample SAMN05326648, study PRJNA326480) | marine metagenome | isolation source: seawater | place: Indian Ocean: South | collected 2010
AATGTTTGTTCATCTTGTTTTCTTATTGAAAGAATTTGTGACAAAAGCATATCAACTTGATTCAGAAACACTTGATTATCAAGTGATGGATTATCGTATTGCCTTAAAAGTAGTAGAATCGGAGATTAATGAAGAATTTGCTGATAAATATGTTTATGAATTAGTGAGACCAGGTGTTCAGCTTCTTACACCGGAGGGATTAGAAAAAGTAACAGAAGTATTTGAAAATGTCCTTGATAGAGGATCTACACGATCACCAAGCTTCGCTTTCTTTAATGATTGGGGGAAAATGATGTCAACATCGATCGATGCCGCCAAATCAGCAGTGAAAGAATCTCTGTTCGATATGACAAAAGAATATCAATTACCCAGTAGTTATGAAGCATTCCATACTCCAATTCTTATTGCTCATTTAATACTCTATGAAAAACAAGAAGAATCAAAAAAAAAGATATATAGAAAGGTAGCGGAACAATTTAGAAACTTTCGTGGTTTAAGTAAAGAGATTATTGCCGAAGAATATCAAGAAATTGTTACATTCATTTCAGAGTTGTGGGCGATTATGTATGCATGGCATAACCTTTACGGAAGAATCTATAAAAAACACATCAATGAATCAAGTTTACCCAGGTTTGAAAAAGAACATGTCCGGTTTGATCAAAAGATGACATCTACCGAACTTGGTTTTTGGACACAATATCTTAATTTAAGGTTTCAAACAATCAAATACAAAGATGATTTAGATTTATCACCTGACCCTACAACATTTAAAAAAGTATTTGCTCGCGTTGAAGTTTTACAAAAAAAATTAGAACCAAGTTTTTCGAAACCACCGTTAGTTATAATGCCTCATCTACATTCGGATTTAGATGGGGAAATTGGAGAAAGATTAGAACAGTTTAAATCAAATGATGAATTAATCAATGACAATGAAAAAGAATACATTCATCAATTAAGAAGTGTAGCAATGTATGGATCACAACTTAACAAAATATCGAGAGAGGATTACTTTAACGCACAAGAAAGACCAGATTATAAGGAAGCAATGAAGAGGTTGGGGGAACACAAACAATCCGTCAATTGGATGAAGGGATTTTTAATTGATATGGTGAATGCTCCTGATATCCAAAATTTAATACTTTACTATGAAGCGTTAATTGAAGATGATGATGTTGGACCGGATCAATTACTATTCGTTAGAGAGTTTAAGGAAAAATATAAAGATGATGTTTCCTTTTTATATGATTTTGAAGAGGTGGAAAACAGAATGCTTCAAAATGCGAATTGTATTTATAATGAAGACAATACTGAATTTACCGAAAAAAACATGAAAGAAATATTAAAAAAAGAAGGGAATATTGATAGACTCCTTTTTGTAAATGATGATATCAAAGATTCAAAAGATGAAATTGCCCCTGAAACAAATTTTGCCGATATATGGCCTGAAAGAAAACGTTATTTGGACAATGCCCTTAAAGAAGAAGATGAAGATGAACCTGATTTATCTGACTTAATGAAGGTACCAGTAGGTGATGACCCATTACAGCGGAAATGGATTTCAGGAATGACTGATCTTGTGGAACCAATGAAGAAATTTAAAGATGATTTTCTTAGAGAAAGAAGGAGTAAATACGCTACGGTTACAAAACAAGGAATGGTTGCCCATCAAGCCGCTCAAAAAGCTCAAAAGGAGATTGATTTTCGTAAAGGGGAAAAAACTAGATTATTTGATCAATTAAAAAGAAAAGAAAAATCAACTTTACCACCCCGTGGTATGGGCGTTCTAGGTAATAAACGTCTATGGAAAAGATCAGGTTTAGGGAGAGATAAATATGAAGATTACTTTATGCCAACCCAATTTAGAAGTGCAGCACGTGATCGTTGGGGTGAAAATTATTTAGAAGATGGACCTCAAGAATTCCTTGATGCGGTTGACCTTGAAGGAGACCATGATACAAGGTTAAATGCATATAAAGAAGCATTTCAAGCGATCGATGTAAAAGCACCATTAGATGATAGTCAAGTATTATCTGAATTTATTGAAGAAGTTCAAGATCTTGAAAGAAGGGGTAAAGAAGGTGAAATGATACGGATGGTTGTAGAAGATAAAGATGGGAATGCTATGCTTGATAGAGATGACCCCACTGGAAAAGCTTATTTAGGATCAAATATGATGACATTAAATCCCGATTATGGTAGACTTCAGTTTAATACAATTGAAGATGTAGCTAAATATGAACTTCCTGTAAAGATTGGGAAAACTATTACAGGTGAAGATGTCTATCAAATGAAACCATTTTTAACTATTCACAGAAAACCAATTAAAATTAAGGAGGTATTTACGAGAAATAATGAAGAATCAAACCCTGTAATACAACAACCAGAACTTACCAGTAATCCAGTATGGAATGATGAAAGGTCAACAATCGCCTCAATTATAGAACATTTAAGACCACAAGGAGTTCGATCAAACATGAATAGGGAACTTCCTGAAGAGTTCATTGGACCTGTAGGGTTATCACAAGATTCAGTTCCCAGGATGGGTGGGGGAAAGACAAGGAAACGGAGGACTGTAAAAAAGAAGAAGAAAAAACGGACTGTTAAAAAGAAGAAGAAGAAGAATTAATAATATTAGTTTAATATATATGACTAACAAAAAAAGAACAGTCAGTAGAAGATACAATCAAAAGAAGAGATACAAACAGAAGAAACTGACAAATAAAAAGAAAAGAGGTGGAGCAGCAGCTGCATTTTTCGGCCAAGGTCAACCTTCTCAAATAGAAGAAACTGTTGAGCTTGATAAACTTGTCCTACGGTTAGTTCTCAGCCAAGAAGCGAGTAGACATCGACCTGATGTATTAAAAAAATACTTAGAGTCTTATCTTAAAACGGATTTATTTAATATTTTTAAAAACGGGGCGTGGTTCGAAAATGTAACAATTGACCATACCTCCAACCGACGATTATTCGTTCAGATTCCTAAAGATCAATGGACTCAACAGAAGAATACTTATGAAAAATACAAAGAACATGTAGAGGGGATATTTGATACTATTAAGTTGGGGCGTCCAGGAGGGATGCTCCCTATACACTTTATCAATGATGAAAAATCAATTTTTATTCAAGAAATGACAATTGACGAGACATGGATTAAAGATGCAAAAGAAAGAATTATAATGAAACAACGTCGAGAACAAGCTCTTATAGATGCAAGGAGACGGGAAAGGGAAGAAGAAGAGGAAAGAGTAAGGGAGAGGGAAAGGGAAGCAGCAGCAGTAAAGATTCAAAGCGGGTTTCGAGGTTCGCAAGGGAGAGATGTAGCGAGTGAAGAAAGAGTTAAGAGAGATAGGGAAGACGCAATCTTACAGATTCAGAAGATGAGGAGAGGAAAATTAGGGAGGAATATAGCTGAAAAAGCAAAAGAAGAAAAAAGAATAATCACAGAAGTTCAAGCGAAATTTAGAGGAAAAAGAGCGAGGGGTGAAGCTCAAGCAAGGAAGGATGCTACATTACGTGTTCAAGGGGCATTCAAAGCAAAAAAAGCAAGAAAGGAAAAAGAAGAACAAATTAAAAAGATCAAAGGGGTTCAAGCGAAGTTTAGAGGGGACAAAGAGAGAAGAATATTATCCAGAAGGATTTTCTGGACAGATGAAAGAGGTGAAATTAACACTAAAAAAACAGTGGTAGAAGAAGGAGACTACAGTGATGTAGTCTTGAGATCTTTAGAAAGGGAAGAAACCGGAATACCTATTTTACTCCAAATTGGAGATGAAGTTGAAGTTAGACCCCTTAGCTGGCCCACAAACACAAATCCATGGAATACTGGTAAAGTAATAAGAACAAATCCAAATATAAAAGTAAGGGTTAAAGAGGAAAGCATTGAAGACTGGCCTATCGTCCGAAAGGGCGATTCAATCAAAAAGTATATTAATGAATTAAAAGGGTTAATATCTGTAGGGGATAGTAACGAAGAACGTTTAAAAATAAGGGAACGAATTAATCGAGGTAAAATCTTATTAAATGAGGATGTCGATTGTAATTTTGGTGAAGGAGATGAAGGAAAATGTAACCTTAATCCAAAGTGTCGCTATGTTTCGGGTAACTATGGTGAATTAAAGAGTGGAGATTGTTTAACCAAAGAAGAGATCATCGAAGGATTAAAACCAGTTATTCAGACATTAGAGGAGGATGCTGTAAGGATACCATCTGTTGAAACATATGATAATAATATTAAAACCTACAAAGAATTAAGAAAAATATTAAAAGACACAACTTACGATGAAAATATAAGTAGGACACAACAAATGAAAGATACATTACTTGATAAAAAACTTAAAGAAGGGGAGGCAAAGGTGAAAAGGGAAAGAAGGGAAGAAAGAAAAGAAGAAATATTGCAAAGAATGAATGAGGGAAGGAAAGCTTTGGGAGAAATTAAAGATCGTTTCCTAGTTGGTGAAAAGAATAAATTCAAAAAACTGAAAAAAAGTCTCACAAAAAAGAAAAAACCTAAAAAGAAGATAGATCGTGTTATTACAGAAACAAAGGTTGATTTGAGAGATAAAACTGTTAACTATACTTTAAAACAAAAAAAGAATAAAAAACCAATCCACGATGTTAAGAAAGATTATATGAAGTTTGTTGATGATTATTACAATACAGCTATTCAAAAAGATAAAATAATTATCAATCGTTTCGTAAAATAAAGAATGCGTTTAATAAAATATTGTTCTAATATATATATGAAGAAAAAAAGAACTATCAGTAAAAATCGTTCCTCATATAAAAAAAAGATTAAAAGGTCAAAATCAAAAAGGAAGAAGAGAACAAAAACTAAATCGAGGACAAAAACAATTGAAACAACTGAATTAATGAAATGGATTCAAGGAAAAACAAAAAAGAAAACAAGAAAGAAAACAAGAAAGAAAAGTAAAAAGAAAAGTAAAACGTATCGTAAGAGGGTTAAAAGAGGAGGAGCAGCCCCAACGCCAGCAAATAGTCCCCGTCGCCGTGATGAAGAAGAAGAAGAAGCATTAGGAGAGGAAGAATTAAGACAACCAGAAGTAATCGACGAAGGACTAGGATCAATCGAAGAAGGACAAGAAGGACAACAAGGACAACAAGCACAAGAAGAAGTAGAAGGTGAAGAAGAATATGAGGATGAAGGTGGTGAACCTCTCCCCTACTACATTCCACCTGTAGAAGAACCTGTAGAAGTAAGACAACCAGAAGTAGCCGCAGAAGGACTAGAATTAGTAGAAGAAGAACAACAAGCACAGCAACCGGGTGTTCCGCCCCCCCCCTCTTATCCTCCTCCTCCACCACCTGTCGAAGGAGACCAACCTGTAGAAGTAGAAGAACCTGTAGAAGTAAGGGATCCCTTTCGTCCAGGGGATGCAGTTACTCGTGAACCCTATGTAGGGTCACAGACAGCAGCTGCTCGAGCAATAGCAGAAGCAGAAGCACAAGCACAAGCAGATGAAGGTGAGGAAGATGAACAGGAAGATGATCAACCACCCCCTGTCCCACCACGCCCTGAAGAAGATGTTAGTCAAGTAGAACCTATTACACAACGGACACCAGAAGAAGAAGAAGAAGAAGAAGAAGATGGAGAAGAAAAATCATTATGGGCAAAACTAAAAACATTTGTCAAAGGAACAGAGTATGAACAATTTATTCAAGAAATGGGTCAAGAGTTAAAAGAATTATTTACAGAATATTTAAATGGATATTTTGAAGACCTTGAAAACGGTGAGGATGTAGATTTCCTCAGAGCAAAATATGAGACTTTCATAGATGCATATTATAAAAAAGCAATTGCTAAAGATAGAGCATTAATTGAAAAATTAAAAGGAGAGGAGGAAGGTGAAGAATAATTAATAATCATTTAGATCTTCTTCTAATTCTTCATCTGAATAATCGGTATCGTCTTCATCAAACATTACTTCTTCCTCTTCATCATGAACAATGAAATCTTCATCATCTGTATTTGGTTCATCTGATTCATCACTTTCATCATCATCGGATGTATTACAATCATCAAAACCTCCGCAGAAGAGGCTAAATACTTCCCCATATCCTGATACATCAAAATCAATATATTTTGAACCTTCCATGCATACGATAAATATATCTCCAAATAATAATATTTCAGATGATTCATCTTCTAAAAATGGAGAGATACCATTGGGTATTAATTCATGTTTATTTTCAAACCCAGCATCTCCATCATACCAACCATAACAAATTATTTTTTTTTTATCATGATTCCATTCATATAATTCTTTAAATTGCGATGTTCCTTTTGAAATTGAATTATTTTCAAGTAATTTCGTAATACCTTTTTTTTTAAGGTTTAAATCAAGATTATTCATTGTTCCATCTATTTTTACCCTGACAACCTTCATATTATTAATATTACATAATTTAATTAAACCTTAAATAAAATAATAAATAAAATTATTTTATTATAATAAAACGATGATAAATAATTTTAAGGAAAAGTATCCTTTTGAGAATAGGAGGAAAGAATCAAGTAAAATATATCAAAAATACCCTGATCGTGTTCCTATAATTGTTCAAAAATATTATAAAAGTGAACTACCTGAAGTTAAGAAATGTAAATACCTTGTTCCCAAAGATATGAATATGTCTCAATTCTTATTTGTCATAAGGAAAGGTATTCAATTAGATTCTTCTCAATCGATCTTCATTACGGTTAATAATGAATTAGTTACAGCTTCAAATTTAGTATTCGAAGTATATGATAAGTATAAGGATGAAGATGGATTTTTATATGTAATGTATACTGATGAAAATGTTTTTGGTTAATGTATTTAGAAGAATAACTCTAAGTAATAAAATACCATAGAATGTTTATGATTTACAATTGTTCATATGAAATTGATAGATTAAGTTATAATCTAAGGAATGATAAAAAAGATATAGATACCATAATTCAAAAATATTCCCTTTCGAAAAAAGGTTTCTATAAAGAATTATGGGAGAATAATACACGAATTACAATCTCAGGAAATGAAAGATTATTTCACTCAATTACTGATATAAATTATTCTTATGATAAAAGTAATCATAAACTAATTCACGAATTATCCATTAGTGATTGTCAACCCTATAATTTCTACAAAGTAGATCAAGAAGATATCTATGAATTATATGAAAATACAATCAAGAATGTAAAAATACAACTTAGAGAATATATTGATTATTTTATACTAATCTATCTATGTGATACTATAGATGATTTTAATCAACTAAAGGTTTTTTAAATATTTTTATATATACTATAATATATTGAATGAAAATCAATTACATTTGGTTAGTTATAATCATTATTATCATTTTTATGGTTAATAAACATATTAATAAAAACGAACAACAAAATGTAAGTAATGATAAAGGGGATATAAATAAACAAACAATATCCCCTTTAAAGAAAACAATACGAGATGCAATTATTAAACTAAATGAATTATCACCTTTAAAAATAAAGGAATTAAGTACAGAGGATAATCCAGTTAGAATTGTTAAAGGAGATAGTTCAGTTTTGAATACACCTATTAAAGATGAAGTAGTAGAAATAAAGAAAGATTTTATATCACCAAACCCTGAAGGATCAACAGAATTTAGATTTGTCGATGAAACTCCTAAAACAGCATGGTCTACTGTAAATGTATCACAACATCCTAAACATTATACATCAAACTTTGAAGATGAAAAAGTAGATGTTTCGAGGTTCTTTAATGAAGAACAATTCTATCATGATAATTCATCCCCGCAATCAAAGACACATATCCCTGACCGCTGTATTAAAAATTCATTAAATGAAGTTATTTGTGAGTTCAATAATAAATTACAATTAATACCTCCCCGATTAATTGAAGATCCTAATAATAATTTAGTCCTTAATAGCATTGGTAATAAAAATGAAGATATTTATCAATCAATAAATAGTTTTGATATATCCGAAGTGAATGGGAACGCATATCAAGTATGGAATTATAAAGATGAAAAGTATATTAATGGAGGTTTATACTTTAATAATGTAGTTGGTTCATCACCAAATAATGAAAGCTTCTTAAGGATTGACAGCATTAAAAAAGATTATTCTTTTTAATATAGATACATTTTTCATTAATTGGTAAATTATATAGTTCGCACCATTTAATAGCGTTATTTATTTGATTCTTTGAAGGTGTTTTATTACTTGTATCATCAATGTTTTTGAGTATTTCATGGATTGATGTAATTTGTGATGATACAAAAGAATCATTAAACTGAATAATATCATCTATAAAACTTTGGGGAACATCAATATGTAGATCCTCACAATTGTCATAATATTTTTTTAATGTATCTTTGATATTTTGAGGACACCCCTTAAAGGAAGAACAAATCACATATTTTTCTGAGTTTGATAAACGACTTGTTAAAGGTTTATAGAATTCAATTATTGAATAACAATTATAGAGTAAATAAATTAATTGAATTGTTTTATAGTTAAAGATATCAAAGATCTTAATAATAAAATTTCCTTTAATTCTTTGAATATTTAATGCTATAAAAATTTCACTATAGATTAATTTATAGGATGAATCTTCTTGCGAATTATAATCCTTTGAATAATCAAATCCTCCATCTGCAGTCACTAAATGACAATAATTAAAATTTACATGTTTAATAAAACTTAGAGCATTTTGATAGTTATATAAATTTCCCGTATTATCATATCCATTTGATATATTATTTACTTTATTATTAGTAATGATTTGATTCCAATAGGGTATTGATTTATCATTTGAAATGAGTGTTATTCCAAAAACACCATTAATGGTTATGTTATTTTTTTGTGAATAATTATTTATACAATGAATAAATCCACCTGGTCCTTCGGCTAAACATGCACAAAATATATTATTTTCTAATAAATGATTATTTTTAATCATTTCATGTAACTTAAAATAAGAACGACTCACAGGAACTATATTACATATATTATTAACCTGTTTTGATGAAGTATATATATACTCATAAAGGTTATATTTCTTTTTTATTTCTTCCCATTTCTTAGGATTACATGTATCTATTTTACATTTAATATCCATTAGGTCTTTCTTTTTTGAATATACAGTCCTATTCACTTTATCTTCTGAAAAAAGTATATTTTTATCATGTATTCCTAAACGATATATTTTCATAATCATTCATATTTTTTTTATTTTAAATACTAATTACTCTCGATTTCTAATAAACATATCCATCGATATTCATCATGAACACATTTTATATAAGATTCATTTGACCCTCCTCCTTTTGTTTGATAAATTTTCTTATTATTAAAATAGTTCTGACTATACTCCATTACTTCATTCATTGAATCGAGTATTTCCGTTGGAAAAAAAAATAATAAATTATCTTCATTCAAAACACATTTTGTAACATGATATTCAATATTCATTATTATAAATATTCATTAATTTTTAAACCTTTTGAAAGATAAAATAATTATTAAATGAACTGAGAATCCCTAATGGGGATTCTGAATTATATTCCATATTCATTCCATATGCTTCACTATAGAATTTCCTAAATACTTCATCTGTTCTTCTTATTTCAGGTAATTTTTCAATCACCGTTTTAAACTCGCCTAGACCATTCTCATCAAAATATTCTTTACGGAATAAATGCGTCCTTCCATTTGGTTTGACTAATTGAAAGCCATTTTCTTTCATAATATCAATAAAGAAATCAAAATTAACTAAAAATTCATCAATTGGCTGACCGATTGAATCCATAAATACTTCAATCTTATTTCCAAACATATTTTCATATTCATCTTTAGTATATGTAAAATCATTGATTTCATATTTCTTCTTAATACTAAATACCTTATTTTGTAGATTATCCTTAAACTCAAAATAGTCATATTCACTATACTCTTCTGTATCATCTGTATCATCTGTATCATCTGTATCATCTGTATCATCTGTATCATCCCCATACCATATTTTTCTCATACGTTCATTTTTATTCTTAAAATAATTAAATATTTTGTTTCCATCATAACATGTTCCTATAAAATATCCACCAACTTTTATATTTTCCTTTATATTCTCTAAGAATCCATAGAAAGTTTCTTCTTTTTCAAAATAATAGTGCATCGAAAATTGAGAACTAATCACATCGAAACCACCTTTTGCAAGATTACCATATCTACGATTAATAGTTTCATAATCTTTTGGTATTGGTTGATTGTTTCCATAGAGAATATTTATCATAGTGTCCGAATGCTTCCTTTCACTTTCAGTGATACCATCAATATCAGAACATTCTCGACTACTGATATTTTTACCTGTATCTGCTCTAAAGAATACACCTTTCGTATAACCACCCATACCCTTATTAATTGTATAGAATCTTCGACACGCTTCAGTAATATTCGATGATATATCTAATCCAACTAACAACTTACACTTAAATTCCTTATTAATATATTTTTGAGTATCTCCACCTTGTCCGAAAGATAAGTCCATTATTTTAATAGGTTCTTTATAGCGAGAACAAACACCATTGATTAATCGAGTCTTAATATAATTATGTAGCTTACGTAAACTGTTTGATTCTAATAATTGAGATTCAGATTCGTTGACATAGTACTTTCCTTCATCTTCTTTTTTATCTTCAACTAATTTATTAATAGTATAGTTTCCACGAATCATTTCATTCGTGATTGGATTTTGAATTGTTTCCCAGACATTATTTGCAATGATAAAGAATTGAGGATCAATTTTATCTTTCCTTATTCTCAATGGTTCCCAATAACATCCATTATCTGCATTAGGATTAAATCTCATTTCAACCAGGTCACCATCCCTTATTTCTTCCTTATCATGGTTCATACATTCCATCTTACCATTATTTAAGATAATATTTGTAAAATCATATTTTTCATCTTCGGTTGAAGAATGATTGAATCTCTTTATCTTTTCACCTGTAGTGTTTCTATTTTCTTCAAGCACTTTCATACAATAATCAATTGATTTATCTTGACTTTCATCATACCCTACAAATAATTCCAATTGTTTATAATTATCAATTACATTCGAACCGTTGATATTATTTAATGATGGAATGATCTCATCAACCACGTTTGTATTAACTATCGTTTTTTTTACCTTCACTAGGAAATCGATTGTATTCTCTTCTGGTGGTTTCCACTTGAAATTATAATCCCATGTTCCATTAATATATTTTGATTGAACACCTTCAGTTGACCCTTTTACAGAATAATAAACAGGTAAATAAATTAATCCATCAATACGATAGGGGTAATACCCATCTTCTTCACGATTCAATATTCTTTCAGATGCTCTAAATATACTAGTAAGGTCTTCTGATACTTCATCACCCAATTGAGTATCATCATATTTTGAAAGATAACCATATTCATATTGCTTAACATCAATACGAATTGAATTCTCTTGATCAATCTCCCACCACTCTTTAGGAGATGATTTATCATGACTCCCTGATGTAATCTCCATTGTATTGAAAAACTTTTGAAGTATTGAATGTCTAGATATATCACCATCATGTCTTGATAAGAAAGGATAGGTATGAATTGGCTGAGGAATTACCTTACCTTCGGTTTCTTCATCAAAATAGATATCAAAAATCATAAATAATTGAATTGGTTTATTTTCTTTGTCTCTTGTAATATATTCGCCATCAAATAACCAACCATTTTGATAATTTTTAAAAGTAATATTCATATCAATTACATTCTCTTTTGAATTAATCAAATATCCTTTATGATTCATAATCATCATTTGATACCTTTCTCCATCTGCTTTTTCTGTTACTGCATAATCTACTAAGATAGAATGTGGATTATTTTTCTTTAAATGATCCATTGTTAAAGTTACAGGTTGTGGAGCCATGAATTTAAAACGGTATCCCTTCTGTTCAGTAATCTTACGATATTTTTTGATTACTTCTTCCTTCAATTGGTATGGTATTATTTTATCTGTATTGTAAATGTTTTTCGTAATATCAATAACATGGCTCTCTAAAATACTTGCTACTTTCTTTGTTAATTCATTAATTACAAGTCTCTTATTTTCTTCTCCAGGTATTCTTGAAGGCATAGTAATTTCTTCAGGGGCATCATCATCATCATCTAATAAAGAAGATTGTAATGGTGTAAATGTTGGGGGATTATAGAGTTGTTTTACTGGAACAATTAATGAATATACGTCACCGATTGGTTCATTAAACTTAACTAAAGCTGTTACACCTTTATCTTCAGAATTATATACCTCATTCACAATTCCAAAATAGATACCCCTTTGATAGTATTCTTTAAGGGAGTTCATTAAACGTGGATCAATTTGATTGTCGATAAAATATTTGTCTTTAATCTTTACATATTTTCCAATTAGATCCTTATATTGACTTGATAGTTCCTCATCTTCAACAATACTACTATCGGTATACCTAGGTGAATCAAACTCATAATTATCACTCCATTCTTCTTTTGGTTCTTCGTAAATATTGATCCCTAAGTTCAATGGATCATATATATTTGAGATTGTTTCTTGTCCGGGATTAGATATATAAACTTCATTAAAATGATTGTATAATCTATCAATTTCATCAATACCAACTTCATTCTTCCATCCTAGATATTCAATTTCTACTTCGTAGTGTTCTGGGTTCTTAAGTATATTTGCCTTACGAAATGTTTTTTGAAAATTATATTTCCCTTGTATATTCTTTGTTGATTTAATGACAGTGATATCAATACGAAAAAGTTTATCAATTGTTAAAAAACTCAATCTCTTTTTATAACGGAAGTGTTTACCCTTATCTTTAAAATTACTAAGAAATTTTGTTACAAACCTGTGATTCCTATCCAATGTTTTTTCATTCTTAATATTTAACCTTACATTATAATCATTATCCTTGAGGGAAAGATATTTCTTACCTTTGTCCTCTTTATTCTTAAAGTATTGTTTCTGTATAAAATCTAAATCTACAATCTCTTCAATATTATCCGTCTTACAATACTCCTTAATTGAATCTAATCCATGAATAGAACACCGTATGTTTGATACATTATTCTTATATTCACATCGTATATCTAATGTAGTTGATTCTTCAATTAGATTGTAATTTTCTTTACATTTGTTAATCAAAGATAAAAATGTCTTCTGGTTTATAGGATTTTTTTGAGGGGAGCTTCCAAAAATTAATTCAAGTTCAACATCATTTGTCAATAAATGTTGTTCTATATAGGAAAGGAATAATTCTTTATCATTTTTAAATAATTCCATAAATATATTAAAAGAGTAGTTTTTTTTTTAAATATCTTGAGTATAATGTTTCAAATTTATATCTTCATATAACTGTTTTTTTAATTTTTTCTTTCCAGAAGCATTAACTATTGGAATACTAAATTCATTTGCAATACTTTCTAAATCCTTAAGTTTATATTTTGTAATCGGCATTAGATAGGGTTTATAAATATATATATCATCGATATCAAAAGTAAGTGTTTTATCAATCTCTTTTAGATCAGTAGAAGTTTTTGTTGTTTCAATAATAGACCCATTTACAGGAAACCATGAATTATTCTTATAGATACAATATAATTTTTCATAGTTTTTCAATGAAGTTTGATAAACCATATTTGTATCTTCATTATAGATAATACAATTAACCTTGTAATATTCATTTAAATAGAGGATAGATGAAAGGTTATTTTTATTCTGAAGTCCATTTTGAATCATGGATAATGAAAACTTACGAATATAATTATCTTTTACATCTACATTTGATGCAATCTCTAATTTTTTATTATAAATAAATGAAGGTTTCTGAGAACTACTGCATGAACTATATTCAATTTCATTGCTTCCAATAATAATTTCGCAAATATCATCCACACCCTTTTGTGTATTAACTTTCACTCCTTCTAAATATTTTGAATCCTTAATCTTATTTGAAAAATCGTTGTTACTGTTTTCAAATGATTCAATAAATTCCATAATATACTCTTTATAGTTTAATATTTAAATACTATCAAATTTATAGATTATATTTCTTTGACATATCTATTATTTTTTGTTCTTCATTGTTAAAATCTTTAAGAAGTAATTTATATTTTTTTTCAAGATCATATTTCACCACTTTCTCCTCTACATTTTCATCATTTTCATTATTTGTATCTATTAATTCACTTTCATTATATTCATTCAATTGATTTTCTTCATAATCTAGAGAATTAATCACGATTTGATAAATAAGATTAATTAATTCATCACTAAGGACACTTAGGTTTAAAAAGATCCCGTTATTATTACTAGTAAATTTACAGTTCTTAATATTGATTATATCGATCACCTGATCGTGATTCTTAATCTTATCAATATTTTCATAAATATAGTATTTCTTCTTTTTGATTTCATCTTCCATAAAAAAAAGTGTATTTAAAATAATAAATATTAAATCATAATTAATTAAACCTAGTCTAATGGTTTTGCAATCACTTGAATATTATCTGAGTGATATTTAATACGGGAACCAATTACAACAATATCTAATCTCTGACCAATTGTTAAGTCATGTATATTTTTCGAACTTCCTTCAAAATATTCTCGTGGAACCATTACAATAAGTGGACTTTGATCTGATGAATCATCATCATTTACCTTAATATATCCAATAACTCCCATCTTATTAATATTATTAATCCATATATTGATAATATCATTTTCAGTAGGGTAAATTAATCGAGCCTTATATGTAATTAAGAATTTTATGATACTTCTTCCATTATTTGTCATAACCCTACCAATATCTCTCTTAATTATTTGAATACTATCTTTGATAATGTAACCATCTTCATGACATTTTCCTTCAATATTGTCTTTAAGGTTATGTTTGATGATATTATTAATATCATTATTAAAATCCTTCGGTTCAAGAGAAAGAGATGTTTTTAATAATTGTTCACTTATATAGGTCATATAATTATATGTAATACTTTATTATTGTTTAAGTAAAATAAAAAAATCAAATTTATTCAATAAATTTTAAAAATACTAGATCATAGGGAAGTAATGAATGTTTATTTCGCGAAACTTTTTCTTTATTACGTATTATCATTTCGATTAATAAATATAAGAAATGTTTTGACTGATATTCAAGATCAGGATCTTCCTCAATTAATATATCATATATTTCTTTGAAATATCTTTTAATAAAGTCACGTAAACTATTCTTTTTTGATATCTGACTTACAATTCTTCCCGGTAGTTTATGTGGATGACTTAATTTATTATCAACCAATTTAAATGTAGTTTTACCATCATCCATCTTAAAAGGAAATCCCCAAACATTTTCTGTCTTTAGAACAGATGTTTTATCCTTTATTTTTAAAAAGTTAGTTTTAATATTCATCCTTATTAAATTTCCATCTTCTAATTCATTTAGTTCATAGAATGCATCATTCTGATAAATAAAGTATGAATAGTCTTTTTCTATTTCTTCAAGCTCCTGAACTCCTCTTTTCTTTTTTTCAAAAAACTTTTTTGTATTCATTAAAAAGAACCCTATTGTATTTTTTATATTCTTATCCAATACCTTAAAATCACCATTTACTTTTTGAATTAAGTTATTTTGAAAATGTTTGAAAATATTCGACCTTAATTTGTCATCAACTTTTCCGTTATTAATATATTCTTTGACTATATCTTTAAGAAGCACTAATTTTTCTTCATAGAGTAATCTATCAAAATATATATCTGAATAATTACTTTCTTTAAAATTATTAATATAACTGTCAAATGAATAATCTTCTTTGATTAAATCATTACTACTTAATCTCTCTGAAAGTTCCGAGATAACCTGTTCATAGATATAAACTTTTTCTGATTTTCTATTTCTATCTTCAAATAAATTATCCTCTAATGGTATATATCTTTGTATGTTTCCCGTAGTTACCTTATTACGATAATATAATGGTAGTGATTTTTGATTATTATTGTTTGGTTGAAATAAATAATACTCGTTTTTATTTATTAAATAACCACTAATATTTTCATTATTCCAGACTGTTATACGTCTGTCAATCATATTATAAAGGCTAGAATAGATAGCAGTAATATTTGTATCAATTGATTCCATAATATATTCTTCGAGTTCACTTATTGTATAATAATTCTTAATCTCATATAGTTCAAGAATCACTTTCTTAATATTTTTAAATAAATCTTTTGAATTTTCCATTGTAAATGTATCATAATTAATGGTTTCATCTTTAATAGTATCACAATTACAGCCATAAGAACATTCTCCATAAGAACATATTTTTGAATATATTTTATCATGGGGTTTAAAATCCTTTATTGAATGTCCACGACTAGTAACGAGGTCAATTGGTAATAGTTTTTTTTCATTAATTTGATTTACTTCTTTATTTAAAAAGCAATCAATTGCATTCTTTTTTAATATATTTTCTACTTTACCAATTGTAATTGCTTTTTCTTCTGCTTTACGATAAGTATAGGTATCAATTGAATCAATCTCTTTGGATACTCCCCCGACATGTAAATATACTAAAACATTTCTCTCTTCTTTAGGTAACTGAATATGTGAACAGTATCTTATTCCACGACCAATAATCTGTTCTATTCTTGATAGATGAAACCATGGATCTAGAATATGCATTTCTCTAATATTTTTTAAATCAAGTCCTTCTGCAGCAACTACATTACCGATAACAATCTTGATATTTTCACCATATATATTTTTATCAGAAACTAATTCTTTAATTTCTTCATTATTATTAGGGGATAAACTCTTATTTCCTGACAAAATAATATATTTTGCCTGTTTCCCTTTCTTTTTTGACATAGGGTTCCAATTATAATCAATTGGTTCATTTTTTGTTCCTTTTGAAGAAGGTTTCCAATCAGGATAATCTAAAAGATTCTTAGAATACTTTTCAAAACCCATATGTTCTAGAGCAAGCGCCAATGGAATAATACCTGAAGGAAGAAATTCAGAGTAGATGAATATAATTCCTCTAGGCTTATTTTTCTGGAATCCATCCAATAAATTCTTGATTTTCGATGAAATCATTCCAATATAGTTAAGGTCAAATAATGGTACAAAACCCTTTGACTTTATAAAATCCTTACGATAGGAAAACATATTCTTTTTATTTTGAAGTAATTGAAATAAACCTTTCCCCCCATAATTATTTTGAAAGTTATCTCCCGTAATTTCACCCTCTCCCGATAATATATCAATTGATGGATAGACGACATTTGATATTTGAATTCCAAGCCTTCTCTCCGTAATTGAAATATTTGTTGCACGATTAAGGGATTCGATATATTTATTATAGATTTCTGATTGATATGAATCCATTTGATTATAGTACATCTTCAAAAATTTAAAATCATAGAAATCATCTCCATTATAATAATTTCCATAGATATCCTTTTTTGGATATTCCATTAAACATAATGGATCATTAATCCCTTCATTATCAGGATATAATCTTATTGGAAATGTTACTGGATTTTCCCCTCTAACATAAGATACATATCCACGTGTTTTTTTCTCTAATAATATTTCACCTTCTTTAGTAAGGTTTTCATTTTCATCAAAAATTTCTTTATTAGAAATAGTAGGCCTTTTATCATTTTTTAAGAGTAAATTAAGTATCCATTGTATTTCTGTTGCTTTATTAAACATAGGTGTTGCAGACATAACTATTAAACGGAGGTTATCACTATAACGGATTACTTTATCTAAGAAAATGATAGTATCCTTACTATAATTATCTAAAGCATCATCCCTCAGATTATGAACTTCATCAATAATAAGGACTCTATCTGAAAAGTAATTCTTGATAACTTGTTTTTCAATTTCATGAATAGTCTTATTTTTTGATGAGAGACTCTTCACTTTAATTAATTTTTTTACCTTATTTGAAAACTGTTGATAACCATAAAATTCATAATATTCCTTAATCAATTTCTTAACACGTCCGGATGTATTCGCTTTTTGACTAATTGATCTTATAATATTTTGAAAATTTTCCCCGTTGCATTGATTTTCCCCTTTTTCATGATCATAAATAGTATCCATCCAATTTGCATGAATATTTTTTGAAACTAAACAGATTATCTTTTTATCCTCTTTCTTATATAAATCAATAAAAGAATTGCTAATTGTAATTGCTGAACAAGTCTTACCTACACCGACACCATGGAAAATAAGTATTCCTTTATAGGGGGTATTCTTATTCATAAAGTTTTTTAAGAAATTTTGATGATTCCCTAATTCAAAATTCTTTGAAAAACACCGATTTTCCAATTCTATTAGATTCAATAGACCCTTACAATGAAAAAATTCAGCTTTTTTAGATAACTCAGTATTAAAATCATTATCACTATAATCAGGATAAGAATTATAATTCTTTTGAATAATATCTTTCTCCTTTTTATCTAAATCTTTATTGTCAACAATGAATTCTATAATTTTCATTAATTTCTCTGATTTCTTATTCTTATCATGTAAATACTCCCTTTTATTTTCATAGTAGACTCGATATAGATCTATATAACTTTTTTTTTCAAGACCCTTATATAATTGAAGTTTATTCCTCTTATCCATATAATATATACTATAATTTTAATAAAAAAAATTTTTAAAAAAAGTAGGGTTAAAATTAAATATTATTTTATTTCTTATTTCTAAAAAATGGAAAGTGTCGTTGGTGATGAATGTTTCAAAAAACTAGATTTAACTCAACATGTTCTCTTTTATTTTGCTGCGGGATGGTGTAAACCTTGTCAAGAATCAGCACCAGTTGTTGAAAAACTTTTTAAAGAGTATGATACAAATAAGATTAAATTTTTTAAGGTTGATATGGTGAATGAAGATAACCGTGAATTTATAGAAAAGTGCGACGTAAATAGTATTCCTTCTTTTATCCTTTTTAAGGATAGAAATTACATTGAAAGAATTGTAGGGGCAGATATTGAAGGTATTAAAAACTTAATTAATTTTAATGTTCTTGGTGAAGGAGTAAATAAAATCGTCCATAATATTGTTCCACAACCACAACCACAACCTGAAATTAAAGAACCAGAAGTAAAAGAACCTGAAATAAAAGACTTCTATCCAAATAATACATTCAAAGGAGAATATCAAGGATTTGTATATAAAAAAGGAGAGAAAGGATTAGGTTACTATCGCGAAGAAGGGGTTAAGGGTGAAAGAGGTGGGAGTGGAGGTGTTGAAGTCCATATGGTATATGGCGGATGGTGTGGACATTCCAGAAATGCATTACCTGCATTTGAAGAATTAGTAAAAGTAACTGATGTTCAAACTTCGAAGGGTTCTCCTGTTAAGTTTGTCCTTACTGAAGATAAAAGTGAAGGGATGAAACGGTTCCGTGAAGGTGAACCAAAAGTAACAGGTTTCCCAACCTATATGGTTGTTAAACCGGATGATACGATGGAAGTATTACAAGGACATGATAGAACAAAAGATAGCATAATTACTGCAGTAAAAAAGTTGACTGTATAATTTAACTACACAATTATTTTATTGACACATATTTCTTATGATTATTAAGGAATTTAAATGCAGTTTGAATGACATTCTTTTTTATTGAATCATAAATACGTATTTTATCATAACATTCCTTTTCAGTTAACCATTGAATGTCCTTAATTTCCGTATACTGATCTTTATTTTCCATATTGACCTTTAAAGGGACTAACTGATCTATTTCTCCTATATAATAAATATGTTTATATCTAACATTGTTAATCCCTTTATATTCTTCAATTAATGGTATGATATTATTAATTAATTGATATGAATTAAATTTTATATTTGTTTCTTCTTGAAATTCACGAATCGCACAATCTTTATTATTTTCATGACTTTTCCTCCTCCCTTTAGGGATTTCCCATTCATTCATTATATACTCTTCCTTCGTATTTTGAATGATCTTTTCTAAAGAATAACTATGTCCATCCTTAGTTACACCCTCTTTAAGTTTATTAAAAATAACCTTACTTTTTTGATATTCCTTTTGTATACGTTGGTTTACTGTATCAGTATGAATCCATAATTCTTTCCATAATGTATCAAAATCATTCTTTAATAGCCTCTTTTTTTCTTTTTCTGTCATTCTTGAAATTAATAATTGAATATATTCATAGTTTGAAGGGTTTTTATATCGCCCCCTTATAAACTCAATATAAGATAGAGAATCCTTCCTTTCAACTAATATAATACGATATTCACCCGAATCTACTTCTCTATGATAAAGTATTATTCCATAACTTAATATAGGGTGTCGACAATTTCTATAAATATGACCATAATTACCACAATTATTACAATAATTTTCCATAGTATGTCTTTGTTTTTTTTTCTTAAATATTATATATAATTATATTATAAGGTTATGGAACCAAATATATGGGGACCTTCCGCTTGGATATTCTTACATACAGTCACTTTACAATATCCAGAAAAACCTACGGATGATGATAAAAAGAAATACTATGTATTTTTTAATTCATTGAAAGACATTTTACCATGCCCTAATTGTAAGATACACTATTCAGAAAGCATTACTAAAAAACCCATACAATTAGAATCAAGGAAGGAATTATTTGAATGGTTAATTGATATTCATAATGAGGTAAATATTAGAACAGGAAAAAAGGTTTATTCATATAGTGAAGTCGATAAAATCTACAAAAAAATGTATAATACAGGTCATAGTTATAAGAATCAAAGTTTCATAATACTCATCGTATTATTAATGATTATCGGTTATTATTATGTGAATAATTATAGTAAATAATTTTTATCGTTTCATTTCTTTTTTTTTTCTTTTGTATAAATAAATGCCTCGTCCAAAGAAATTAGTAGTTGAAAAGTATCTTACAGATAAAGAAGTATCGGATCTTGAAGGGACATGGATTAATGAATCTTTCTTAAAACACCCTGTAATAAGGGAAAATACAGATGTTTATTATAAAGATGAAGATGGAAATGAAGTAATACTTCTAAAGTTTAGAAAAAATTGTATTTCTAATTCATTAATTAGAAATGGTTGGTCTTCATACAAAGATTTAGCAAAACCAAGTAGAGGACGTGGTGCTTCTGCTGGACCCATTGATACAGAGGGTCAATATTGGAGTAAAAGGACACTTACAGATACAAATAAGTGGAGTACAAGTTACATGATTAAAGATGGAACTAAAAAAAGTAGGATGAAAGTAAATAATCAAGTTGCATCCAATCCAATTGGGTTCTATGAAGAATCAAAAAACTTTTGTAAACTCCCTTGTCGTTTAACACATTTTACAAGGACAAATTATCAAAAATATAAAGAAGGCTTACCATTTATTCAAAAGATTAGTCAAATGTTTCAACATTTAATCCCTGATGCATATGAAAAACAACTTGAACAAGCAAATAAAAAACCACATTTAAAAATACCTGAAACTCCCTTTTCAACAATTACAATTAATCGTAACTTTCGAACAGCCCTACATAGGGATGCGGGTGATTTTAAAGGGGGGTTTGGTAATCTAACGGTCATTGAAAGAGGTAAATATCATGGTGGTTATACAATATTACCTCAGTTTGGAGTCGCTGTTGATGTAAGGACAAATGACTTTTTAGCAATGGATGTCCACCAATGGCATTCAAATACACCTATTTATGAAACAGAAGAAGATAAAGCTTTTAATGAAACATTGGAACCTGCTTTTAAAGATAATCCAGAAGTAGGGACGGTAGGTATCTATGAAAAGTATACGAGGCTAACATTTGTCTGTTATTTAAGAGAAAAAATTGTAAATTGTCCCGATGAAATACCTGAAGAATTTTTAAAAGAATCAGGTCATAGTAAAATTGTTTTAAAAGAAGTTTAAAATAATTTAAAAATATATTCACCTTTTTTTATAATATGAGTAAAAACATTGTTGAAAAACCAAATATTTCTATAGTCACTATCCTCCATGATAATACTGACTTTTACCCTTTACTTCAACATCATTGGGATACTTTAGACTATCCAAAAGAGAATCTTGAATGGATTATTATTGATGATTCAAAAAAAGATCATAGTGATTTAATACCAATCCATGAAAATATTCTATATCTCCGTGTTGATCCATCTGAATTTTTAGAAAAGATCGAATTTCAAAAAGATGATGAGAAGGTTACATGGAATTACTTCAATAAAATGGGGATTCTAACAAACGGTTTTAAAAGGGATTATGCTGTTGGCATAACAAGTCATGACTATATCTTCCACCTTGATGTAGATACAATCTATCAACCGAAAGCAATTGAGAGAAAGCTACGTTTCTTAAAAGATAATCGTTTAGAATGTGTCTATTGCAAGTCTATGTTATGTTATGATATCTATGGAAAACAATTGTATAAAACAGAAAATAAAATTGCAGGTTATGAATCTACACTTTTCCATACAAAAGAGTTCTGGAAAAAGAGTGGTTTCAAATGGGAAGATATTCAATCTGAAGCTGTTTCTTTTTATTATAATAAGGGTTCGGAAAGAAAGATGGACAATTATTATGATACAATTAAATTATTAAGTATTCATAATTTAAACCATTATCACCCTGTAAAAGTTACCCTCGAAAATATGAATATTAAGATACCTGATATAGTTAATACAATTCATGTAAAAGACCATCCATTGAAAAATGAACTACTAGATTTATTCTATCAAAAAAATATTAGTGTTTTATCGATTAATTCAGAAATATGTGATATTATAAAAGATGAAAATTGGAATATAGAAACAATATCCTATGATAAAAAAGATAAAGAAAAGAAATTAATTCAGGCGATCCAAGGGTTCGATAAAACATTTAATTTATGTATCCTTAATACAAAGTTTCCAATTTGGAACATCTTTTCAAAAATAGAGTTTGATTGTCTTGTCGTTGAATCAGAAAAAAATAGGGATCAAATGGATTCAATTTTAAAAAAGAATGAATATCTACTATTCCATAATTTGTATATTCATAAAAAATATTTATTGAAATAAATTTTTTTCTATATTAGTATTAAAATGGCTCAACTCGTAGAAGGTTTTAGCAATATGTTAAATGAGAAAATCGTTCAAATTTCATTAGTTGGTGGTATTCTATTTTATATCCTTGCAACACCCGAAATCTTCGCATTTATGGAAGATTTACTTAATAAAATTGGTATAATGGTTAACTATGATATTAAACTTCAAGGACATAATCTACTTATATTCCATTCGGTAATTTTCTCGGTCTTTATGGGACTTTCTGTAAAATATATTCTTGAACCTATTTTTTATGCCAATAATGGACTCTTTCAATAATCTTCTTTTTTAAAATATTTAAACAAAATAATATATTCATTTAATAAATGAATACACTCAAAGAAAAAGCAGAAAATAATCTAAAATATATTTTAGAAATGGGCGAGAATGACACATTTATAAGTGAAAGAGGAAAACTAGTCCCTCAAAAAGATTTTGTCCAAGTGAATAATGTTGTCGACCTTGAATATGCTATCTATTTTACATTTCACCAATATTTATTATCTGATAATATTAATAATATCTATAATAATAAACTAATCGAAAAACTAGATCTCTCAATCGATAAATTATATGATAATAAACAATTTAATGAACTCATTGGAGAAGAACATTTCAGCCACATTATGGATGATATTGATAATAAACTTTCCCAATTAAAAGAAAATTATTATTACAAAAGTCCATTTTTTACGTTCTTTCAAAGATATTACAATTTATATAAGTATTGTAAGGGTATTTTTGTAGAGAATAATGTTATTATTAGTCGCATATTAAGAAAAGCACAAATAGATATTCATAGGGAATATTATAAGGATGAGGATGAAGAGAGTGAAGAGGATGAAGAGAGTGAAGAGGATGAAGAGGGCGAAGAGGGCGAAGAGGGCGAAGAGGGCGAAGAGGGTGAAGAGGGCGAAGAGGGCGAAGAGGGCGAAGAGGGCGAAGAGGGCGAAGAGGGTGAAGATGTCAATTAAAAAATTATTTAAAAAACAAAACACAATACAATAATAAATGAAACTTAATCTAATTTATTCTCAAGGTTATGTGAATAAATTACCAAAACAAATTATAGGAGTAAATAACGATTTATACTGTAAGATTAAGTCCGATTTAAAAATGTTTCAAACAATCACAAGTACAAAATTCAATGGTCTAGAAAATGCAATCGTTATGGGATACAATACATGGAAAAGCATTGGACGAATACTTAAAAATAGAATAAATATTGTAATATCAAAAAATCATAAAGATGAATTAAGGGATATTGATGGGATTTTAAGTTTTGAAAATCTTGAAGAATGTTTTCAATATTTTCAATCCTTAAAAAGTAAAGAATATGGGAAAATATTTATTATTGGTGGTTCTTCCTTATTTGAAGAAGTTTTCAATGATTATTATCCCTTCATTGATTTAATTTATCAAACACAATTCCACCATTTAGATGATATAAACAACATTACTCAATCGAAACTAGACGAATATGATATTCGATATATATCAATCAATATGAATACGAATAATGACTTCACATTAATTAAAGATGAGAGAAAGGTTGAAGAGGGGGAAGTCTTTGATTTTCAAAACAATGAATATATTTCAAAAGAGATTCATTATTCTGAAAAAGTTTATCAATTCAAGAAAAATACTAATTCTCAAGAATATCAATACTTGAATTTATTAAAGGAAATACTAAAAGATGGTTTTAAAAAAGAATCAAGGAATTCAGTCGTATATTCTTCTTTTGGTTCAAGGATGAAGTTTGATCTGAGAGAAGGGTTCCCTCTTTTAACAACAAAGAAGATGCCATGGAAAACGATTTTAAGAGAGTTATTATGGTTTATTAAAGGTTCCACAAGTAATAAAGAACTTCAAGATAAAAAAGTTCATATTTGGGATGCGAATGCATCGAAAGAATTTCTAGAATCACGTGGTCTATCTTATGAAGAAGGTGATCTAGGTCCCGTTTATGGATTTCAATGGAGACATTTTGGAGCAGAATATAAAAACCATAAGACAGATTATCAAGGACAAGGTATTGACCAACTTCAATGGGTAATTAATGAAATCAAAGAAAATCCATCGAGTCGAAGGTTAATAATGAATGCGTGGAACCCTGCAGATTTAGATAAGATGGCGTTACCACCATGTCATGTTATGGTTCAATTCAATATTGAAGGTAATTATATTGATGCTCAACTC
>MDTA01015575.1_pt1 | contig 25369 bp, 23 predicted proteins | sample 811151 | NCBI WGS metagenome assembly MDTA01 (sample SAMN05326648, study PRJNA326480) | marine metagenome | isolation source: seawater | place: Indian Ocean: South | collected 2010
AATTTTTTATTTTATCTGCTATTTTTTATGTTGGTTACATTATTTTAAATAAAGATGATTTAATTTTGCTGTCAATAATTGCATCAACTTTTACAGATTTTTCTTTTATCTTTACTTTTACACCATACGCGATTGGAATAAGTGAAGCTTTCTTATATGCTAGTAATTATAATTTTGACTTGAAAATAAGTGAAATTTTATTTTTATCTAATATATTTAGGTTATCTATGTTTGTAATTTATTTCCCTTTAGGAGTAATATATCTTATTGGTTTTATTAAGTTTAAGCGTGAGCAAAATTAATAAAATCTGTAAAAATTGTGTTTCTGACACATCAATTCAAAATATTAAATTTGATAAAGATGGAATATGCCAATATTGTAAAATTCATAGTGAATTAGAAAAAGAGTTTCCACTCGATCACTCATCATTGGATAAACTAAAATCTATAGCAAAAAAAATTAAAAATGATCGTAAAAAAAGCAAATATGATTGTATTGTAGGCATAAGTGGAGGAAGAGATAGTTCTTACCTTCTTTATATAGTTAAAAAAATTTTAAATTTAAATCCTTTGGCTGTTCATTACGATAATGGATTTGATACCGAAACATCTACAAGCAACATATTAAATGTTTGTAGTAAGTTAAATGTTGATCTAGAGACAAAAGTTGCTGATTGGGAAACATTTAAAAAAATTACCAGATCTTTTTTTTTAGCAGGTGTTTCAGATCCTGATACACCAACAGATATTGGAATATTCAAAACTATGTATGAAATTGCTTATAAAGAAAAAATTAAATATGTATTTAATGGCCACTCATTTAGAACTGAAGGGGTCGAGCCTTTAGATTGGACATACATGGATGGATTATATGTTAAATCGATAAACAAAAAAAACGGTAAAAATAATTTAGATAAATTTGACAATTTCACTTTATTTGACCTAATTAAATTTAATATATTAGGAGGAATCAAAACAATTTTGCCTTTAAATTATGTTGAATATAATCATGATGAAGTCCAAAAAATACTTACTGATGAATTGGGTTGGACTTATTATGGAGGACATCACCATGAATCTTTGCTTACTAAATTTGTTGTATCTTATTATCTTCCAAATAAATTTAGCATTGATAGAAGAAGGACTGGCTTATCAGCTATGGTAAGATCTGGAAAAATTAAAAAGATAGATGCTTTAAAAGTTCTTGAAAAAAAACCTAAAGTTGATGATGAAAAATATTTAAAGGATTACATTTTAGATAAATTAGATATTAGTGAAAAAGAATTTAAATTGATTATGCAAATGGAAAATAAAAATTTTAGAAATTATCATACCTATTATAGTTACTTTAAAAATTTTGGTGTATTTGCTAAATTTTTATATCAATTAGGGTTTATACCGAAACTTCTATATTTAAGATATTATGGAAAAGACTAATAAATTTATAAACCCATTTATAATTTCTTTTTTATTTTCAATATCTTTGTTTTTATGGAGTTTAGATTTTTACTTTTTTCAATTAAGATTTTTATATTTAATTTTAATGGTACCTATAGTTTTTCAAATTTTAAATAATTTTAAAAAAGAAAAATCTAAAATTATATTATCAACAATTTTTTTAATCCCATTTTTAATAGTACTATTTTTAAATTTAGATTTGTTGAATATAAAGACAATATTCTCAATATTAATTTTTTTTTTTACATTCATCATTGTAATTTTTTACGGACATATTCTTAAAAATATCGATTTTCTAATCTTTTTTTTCTTTTTATTTTTTTTTATCTCTTTATTAATTAATGGCGAAATATTAATCCCTGATCCGACAAATATCTATAAAGATAGCTTTGATCAATGGTGTGATAGATGTGGTGGAATTCCAATCAAATTTTTTTCAGGAATAAATGAAGTAAATTCTTACAATTTTGTAACAGAATTTGTTTACGGACCAGAGTTAGCCACAAAGGCTCCGAAAGGATACGTGAACGTTACAGTGGGAATTAACACCTTTAAAATTGGTATTAAGGAATTTATTTTTAAAGAAAACTCACACTTATCAATAATTGCATCAGGTATAATCTTGTATTTGATCTCAAGATTCTATGAAACAAGAAGTGTTTACTTAAAATCTATTATAATTTTTTTTATATTTATATTTTATAATAAAAGTTCTACTACTTTATTTGTAAGCATTTTAATAAGTTTCTGCGCAGTATATATATTCAACTTTAATAAGTTCTCAAAAAAAAAATTACAATTATACCTAATAGTAATTGGATTGATCGTTGTAAATCTTTTATATGATAATACGTGTAAAAAAAAACTAGATTTTGTGTTTAACAAAATAAATAATCTATCAAAAATAACTAATATTAAATTACTAAAAAATGATACCCCAAAGCACAAAATTAATAATGATAAAGAAATTGCAAATAACGGCTATAATATTAATTCTGCAAGTGCAGCGATATTATTAAAATCATACGAAATTACAAAAAAGTCCTTAATTGATAAACCATTTGGATGGGGAATAAATAATTATCACTTTGCACATAATTATTATTTAAAAGAATTATTAATATTCAAATCATATGAAAATTACATTCATTTAGTTAATTTAAATAAGTCAGATGCCTCCAGTACATTATTTAAGTTACTGGTAGAAATTGGTTTTTTTTCAATCTTGATTTTATTTTTTTTGATTAAATATTTAGCAAACTCAAATGTACCAATAGATGAAAAGTTATTTTTTTTTACAATTTTTACATCAAGCTTGATTAGAGGTGTTGGTTACTTTAATTCAGGATTTGTAATTATTTTAATATTCATTATTCTCAGAGATAGATTTAAGTAAATTAATTTTTTCTGTAAAATATTAAAAATTCTTTTAAATTTCTTTTTTTGTTACATTTCTCCAAGAACAGGTAATAATAAAGATGTTTTTCAATTTCTAAAAGTTTTTTATTATCCAATTTACAATCTAATTCAGATTGAAGTTTTTGCTGTTCATATTTGAGTGTTTTGATTTCCCTATAAATATTTTGATCTAAAATTATCTGAAGTAAGGAAATACCTAATATTAAGTAAATTAATAATTTAGATTTTATTATAATTTTTTTAAAATTTAAAAATAAATAAAAAACAAAAAAATAAATTATTCCAATATAAATTCTTTCAGGTGGAAATTTATTAATTAATATAAAAAATATTAAAAAATATAATATAATGTAATCAAAAATATTATTTTTTTTTTTTAAAAAATTAAAAATCATTAGTGCAAAAGAAAATAAAAATATTAAAAAAATAGTAGAACCCTCTTTTATTTGTAATATAAAAGCACTCAAATTTGCATATAAAGAATTTGAAGTGTAGTTACCAAAATATATAGTATTAAATCCAGACAAGTATATTTTAAAAAAATTATTAATTAATAATAAATTTATTGAAGTTTGAGATTCATGATAATCATTTAGATAAAAACCTGTTAAGATTATTTGCATTGAATTAAGGACTGCAAAAGGAATGAAAAAAAACAATAAAAAATTGTAAATTTTTTCCTTTAAATTAAATTTTTTTTCATTTAAGAAAATTGCAAGCAAAATTGGAACAACTAAATATAAACTAGAGATATTATTAATAATTTGAAGAGCACAAATTAAATAAATAACTCTTAAATTTAATATTTTTTTTTTTTCATTTCTATAATTTTCAATGAATAAATAAAAAATTATACAGAATAGTAATGATGAAATATAATAGCCTCTTAACAAAAATGAATAGACCACTAATAAATCAGAAAATAAATAAACTGAAAATAATATATATATAAAAATTCTTTTACCGAAAGATATGTATAAAAAATAAAAAATTAAAGGTAGAGTTAGAAAATTAATAAATTTAAATAATACTAATTTAGTTCCAAATAAATAATCAGCTATAATCCCAAAAAAGGATATAAAAAAATGATTATTAGGGAAGTTTTTTAGAAAAATAGTTTCTTTATAGTAATAAGAAGTTAAATTTACTAATTCATCGTGCTCTATATAATGCACGTTTAAAATAAATATTTTTATAGTAAAAAAAATGAATAAAATACAGAATAAATAAAATTCTATATTATTTAAATCTTTTAATTTATTAAAAATGATTTTCATCAACTTATTTTTTCTCTTACTAATAAATTTATTAATATTCTATTATAACAATTCCATAGCAAATTATCTTAATTTATTCGATGATCCTGATAATGTTAGAAAATATCATAAAAATAAAGTTCCCATAACAGGAGGTATAATAATATTTTCAAATCTAAGTTTTTTTTTTATTTTTATATTAATTAATAATTATGATGTAACAATATTTGAAAATAATTTTAAAATATATTTTTTTTATCTTGCTTGTTCTTTATTTTTTTTTTTAGGGATAATTGATGATAAATTTATTCTTAATGCTAATCTTAAATTTATCTTAATTTTAACAATTATTTCATCACTTTTATTTTTTGATAATAGTTTCGTAATTGACGAAGTAAGATTTATTTATGGAACATTTAAATTAAATATGTTTTCTATTCCTTGGACTTTAATATGTTTTTTATTATTTATAAATGCCTTTAATATGTTTGATGGTTATAACCTCCAAGCATCAAGTTATTCAATTATTTTTTTTTCGTATTTATTTTTAAAATCTCAATTAAGTGTATTTATTTTTGTAATATTAATCTCATTAATTTTTTTTTCTGTTCTAAATTTTAAATCCAAATCTTTCCTTGGAGATGGCGGAAGTTATCTTTTAGCATTTATATTGGGTGGATTATCAATTAAAATTTATAATATTGGTAATATTAGATATGTCGAGGAAATAGTGATTCTAATGATGATACCAGGTATTGATTTAATGCGATTATTTTTTGAAAGAATTTTTATTTATAAAAAATCTCCATTTAAACCTGATAGAAATCATCTTCATCATTATCTGATTGATATTTATGGAGAAAAGAAAACTTTTTTTATATTAAATTCATTAATAATTTTTCCATTTCTGATTGGAATTTTAATTTCCCAAACACTGCTATTTATAATACTACAATTGTTTATATATTTTTTTCTCGTTTCATTTCTAAAGAAAAAATTAGCTTCGATAAATTAAATAATTTTCTATATATAATTTATCCATCTTAGTTCTCAGAAAACAATCTATGGCTTCATTTGGAGAACTAACTATTGGTTCATTTTCATTAAAAGAAGTATTTAAAATCATAGGGACTTCTGTTAATTCTTTAAATTCTGTAATTATTTTATAATAATTCTCATTGTAATTTTTTGACACTGTTTGGAGTCTACAAGTTCCATCTATATGAACTACTCCAGGCACAATACTTTTTTTATTTTCATTTATCTTATAAACTTTAGACATAAAATTTACGTTATCATCTATATCAAACCATTCAGAAACATACTCCTCAAGAATTGAAGGTGCAAAAGGTCTAAATTTTTCTCTATTTTTTATTTTTTCATTCAATAACCCTTTAATTTCAGAGTTCCTAGGATCAGCAATTATTGATCTATTTCCCAAAGCTCTCGCACCAAATTCCATAGCTCCCTGGAATAGTCCAATAACATTTTTATCTACTAGACTTTTAGCGATATCTTTAAATAGTTGATTTTTATCATTTATTAATTTTACAAAAATATTTTTTTCATCAAAAATCTTTTTAAAATCTGAAATAATTTTTTCTATCGCTTCAATGGAGTAACTCGATCCTAAATAAGGATCATCACTAACTACTATTTTTGAATTTTTTTTTAATTTTCTAATCGCCTCTGTTGCGGCCCCGATACAGCCACCAGAATCTCCAGGAGAGTGATTGATATACACATTTTTATATTTGGTTTGTTCTCTAATTTTACCATTCATAACTGAGTTCATCGCACACCCTCCTGATAGAGAAATATTTTCACAGGGATTTGTTTCATAAAGCTTATTCATTATTTTTATAGCTATTTCTTCAAAAACAATTTGTGTAGAGGAAGCAATATTCATATGAAACTCATTTATTTTTTCATTGATTTTTCTTTCTTCTCCAAGCAATTTAAATATTCTGTTGCTATAAATATTGCTGATTTTTGGTTCACCTTCAAGCCAACTCATCTCAATACCATCGTTATGGTGCTTAAAATAGTTTAAATTTAATTTGAAAAGATTTTTTTTATCATAATTAATTAATTCATAAATTTTATCTTTATAAATTGGTTTTCCATAAGATGATAAACCCATTACCTTATATTCATCTCCATACTTCTTAAACCCAAGATATTGAGTTATAGCAGTATAAAATAAACCCATTGAGTGAGGAAATTGCACTTCTTTAAATTTCTTTAACTGTCCATTTTTGTATGAGCCTATTGTTGTGCTTACAAAGTCGCCAAATCCATCAAGAGTTATATAGTTACATTCATCAAACTTTGACATTGTTACTGAGCTTGATGCGTGAGCCAAATGGTGGTCTATAAGTATTACTTTGTTATTTAATTTCTCCCCAAAATAATTTTCAAATTCTTTATCAAGACTATTAATTTTTTTTAAATTTTTTAACCGGTTATTAAATTTTCTAATTTTTAAAATATTTTTTAATGCGTAAAGTAATTTACTAAATAATCTTAGATTTGGATTTCTATTAACAGCAACATAATTAATATTTTTTAAGCTTATATTTTCTTTGTTTAAACAAAATTTTATCGAATTTATTGGGAAACCTGCAGCATGTTTTACCCTGGTTAGTCTTTCTTCTTCAATCGCAGCAACTATATTTCCATCTTTAAACAAACATGCTGAACAGTCGCCGTGATATGCATTTAAACCTAAAATATACATTATTTTATATAATTTTTTAACTTAAGAACGAGCAATATCATCTCTTTTGGTAAAATTAATTTTAAAAGATTAACAATAATTATATAAACTATATTGTTATAATACCAAAGATTTAAAAACAAACTTTTATCATACTTTCTACTTATTTTATAAAACTCTCTTATTGCAATAAATCTTTTTTTATCAGAAATACCCTCAGGTTTAGATGATGAAAAAACATAGTTACTGTAAATAATTTTGTAATTTTTATAATACAAATATTTCATTAATTCAAAATCTGCAGCAATTTTATAATTAATATTATATTTTTTATATTCAAAAATTTTTTTTTTAAAATAAATACTTTGATGAGAAAAAGAACTTGAATATGTATTTTTACTTATTCTTTTAAATTTAGTAAGTCTATTAGGTTTGTTAGACAATACATTTTTTCCAATAATTATGTCTGCATTTCTATTATTTAAAATACATTTTTTTACATTTGTTAGTGTATTTTTTTTGTAGAATACATCTCCAGAATTTAGAAAGATAACCCAATTATTTTTTATTTTTTTCAAACCTTTATTCATTGCATCATAAATTCCTTTATCCTTTTCAATTATCTTTTTTACATTCTTTTTTTTTAAATTTTTTATTAAATCTATAGATCCGTCGACACTTTTCCCATCTACAATAATAATTTCATATTTTCTAAAATTTTGTTTAAAAATAGATTTAAGTGTTATCTTGAGATCTTGCTTAGTATTTAATGAAACAACTATTATTGAAAAGCTAATGGGATCCATTATTTTTTTGTTAATAATATAATTGGATACTGAAAATTTTTAGAAAAAAATTTAGAAAACTTATTTTCGAAAAAAAATAACAAATCGAACATTAATTTACCTATATAATTATCAGGAAATATAATTTTCTGATGTTGAGAAGAAAAAGACCTCCATATAAAAACTTCTACACTAGCCTTATCATTGAATTGCTTCCACCAGTTTAATGGGTGGCAATAAAAGTACAATAATTTCTTATCCTTTATATTTCTATTATTAAATTTAAGAACATTTTTTATTTTGCTTACCAGTGTATTTGGATTGCTGTAAACTATAATTATTGGCTTACCCTTCTTTGTTATATCTATCATTTTTTCAACTGTTTTTTTTTGATCCTTCTTATTTATATGATAGATTGTATGAAGACTAATTACGCAATCAAAAAAATTCTTCTTAAAATTTATTTTTAAAAAATCTTTACAATAATACTTTCCTTTTTTTTTAATTTTCCTTCTTGCTTCCTTGATCGCAGTCTTTGAAAAATCAACACAATGTCTTTTATTAAAATTTTTTGAATAAGATAAATATTCATCATATTGAATAGGACCAGAAGCAAAGTCGAGTAAATTTGTTCCTTTTTTTGGAATGTATTTTTTAATTTTTTTTCTACACTTCGAAACATAATTTTTCGCACAGGGTCTTAAATCTTCAAATAATTGTGCATCTATTGAATTGATTTTATTTTTTTTCCAACCTATTTCGTTGTAAAATTTGTATATATCCATTGAAAGAAACTTTTTATAATTTAAATTGTTAGTTTAAAAGATGAAAATTTTACATATAACCAACGAATTCTCAAAAAAAAATTACAGTATTTCCTCGTTAATTGAATATATCAGTAAGTTATTTGATAAATCTGAAAGCTATAAAGTTAAGATAGTAAGTTAAAAAATAGATGAAACTTTATTTGAAAAGAGCAGAGTACAAAACTTCAAACTTAACTCGTGGATAGATTTTATTTTTAGGGCCAATAATTTAAAAAAAGAATTTAATAAGAACGATGTAATCCATGTTCACGGAATCTGGGCTCCTATACAATTATTCTCTATTATTTATGGTAGCCTATTTCACGAAAAAAAAATTGTTATCCATCCTCATGGAATGCTTTTAGATGAAGCACTAAAAAGCGCAGGAAGTTTAAAATATTTTTTTAAATTGATAACTCTATATACTTTAAAATATTTAATAAATTATAATATTTCTTTCATTTCAATAACAAACCAAGAAACTGACGCAATAAAAAAATTTTTTATTAAGAATAAAATTTTCAAAATTCCTAATCCTATACCTTTCAATTTATCAGAACAAATAAACAATCAAAAGAAAAAACAAATAATATATTTTGGTAGAATTCATCCGCATAAAAATCTGGAGATATTAATAAATTCTTTTATTAAAGCGAATTTAGGAAATGAGTGGACCCTTAAAATATATGGAATTAAAGATGATGAGAATTATAGACAAAAAATTTTAAATTTAGCTAACAATTACAAAAATATAAAAATATATGATCCAGTATTTGGAGAGGAAAGACAAAAAATAATGTCTGATTCTTGGGTTAATATACTAATTTCAAAATCAGAAGTTTTAAGCTTATCAATATTAGAATCCTCATATTATGGGTTGCCAACAATAACTAGTGAAAAAATTGAATTAAGTGAACTAAATCAAACAGCCATACAAACAAAATTAACCAAAGATGAAATAAGTAAAAAAATAAAAGAAATTTCAAATTGGTCTTTAGATAAAAGGTTAAAAAAAAATGATCAAATTATCAAAAATTTTAGAAATTTATATTCAAAATATAATTCTAAGGAAACATATAAAAATTTTTATTCATCTATGCAAATTCCAATTTTAAGTAAACAAAATGAACAAAAACATAATATTGAAAAAAATTTTATAGATAAAATAAATCTTAATTTCCTTATTATTTCCGGAGTTTATACTTTCAATTTGATGTTTGCTTCCTTGTTTGTAATAATTTTAGTTCTTTTCAAAAAATTTTCTGTTGCTGGAGAAGTTGGTTTGGCGTCAAGTTTTTGGCTATCATTGACCCAGATATTTTCAAGTAACATGAGAAGTATTGCAATTGCTGAAAATGATGAAAAAATCGCAAAAGATACTTTAATTTATAGATTTATATTTTCTGGAATTTTATTTTTTACTGCATATTTTGCTTTTAATCATTTTTTATCTTCAATGAAATCGAGTCTATTGATTTCATTATCTTTGTTAATTTTATTTCAATGGATATTTGAAATGAAACTTGTCAGATTTGAAATTAAAAATAATACTAAATTTTTCTATTTTATCTTTTTTATTAACTTAATGTTCTTATTGACGATGATATTAATTATAAATGTTTATGGGATAGATTGGTCTCAATTTGTAATTTACTTCTATATAGGGTTTTTAACAATTTTTATTATAAGTGATTTAGTGTCCCCAAAAAATTTTATAAGCATCATTTCTACAATTAAAAAAAATATTACTACTATAGCCTTTGCTTCATCTCTATCAATAATCTCTAGTAGTTTCATATGGAGATTACTAATTTTTACTTTTTTTGAGAGAAGTATAGCTGGAATTTTTTATGCTTGCTTTTCAATTGGTTCATTTCCAGGAACATTATTTAATTCTGTAATTGGACCAACATTTGTTAAAAAAAAAATTGAGCTAAGCAAATATTTAATAGATATTTCAAAATTATTTTTTGTTTTAATTGCTATTTTATTTATTTATTCATCTTATCAAATTTATGTTTTGTATAACTCGAATTCTTTCAATTTTCTAAGTAGTAATTTTTTTATGTTTGTAACAACTATATCATTGATGGGTTCATATTTTATGAGTTTTGCAATGTTTAGAAGACATAAATTGATCCAAGAGGGTATTTCAGAAAGAGAAGGACTTTTTTTGACTGATATAGTTTATGGATTATCTATAACTTTATTTGTACCAATATTATATTTTACTGGTGGAATATTTGCCACCTCATTCGCATTTTTTGTTGCATCTGCTTTTGCATTTATGATTTATAGTAGAGCATAAAAGTTATTCAAAATGTCATATTTATTAAAAAAAAAAAGCAAACTTTTAAAAGTTATTAGAAATACAATTTATATAGTTTTTTTTCTTACCTCTATATTTGGCGCCTACAATTATACTGGTAATAAATTTTTATATTTATTATTTACTATTACAAACTTATATTTGATTAGTTTTGCCTTTAGAAAAAAAGCCATATTTTTCGAAACTTTTTTTTCATTACTTCTTTTTTTAGGGTATTGGTTCAAATTTACAATGATCATATCTTTTACTGATGGAGTTTTCAGGGAAGGGGTTGGCAATTTTGATTACTCTTCAAATAATTTTGATTATGGTTTAATAATATCTATCATAGGCATAATACCTTTAATTTTATTTGGTCATATAAGAGAAAGATTTTTTTACTATCCTGATAAAATAAACTTAATTAAAAATCAAAATAATTTTTTTGTTAAATACAGAAAACATATTATTTTTTTATTTTTAGCGTTAGTTTTGACTGTTTCAATAATTAATGCTTATTTTCAGATTTATCAAAAAGGTTTATTGCCAATTAATGAAATTAACTTCTTTTTTTCTGGAACTATAAAATGGCTTTTGCTTTTTGGATTAACCAGTATTTCTACTGTATTAATATTTCTAGAATATAATTATTTCAAAAAAATATTTAATTTAACTATTTTCATTTCACTATTAGAAGTTTTCTTAAGCTCGCTGTCTATGATTAGTAGAGGAATGATATTTAATTCTTCTGCTCTTCTATATGGTATTTATAAATACAACAAAAAAACTGAGAAAATAATGAAAAAAAAGAATTTTTATATTTATATATTCATAACTATTATTTTTTTTTACTTATCAGTGATGATGGTAAATACAATTAGAACAAATTACTTTTATGTTGGAAAATCAGCTATTGAAACTAAAAAAGAAACTGGGGAAAAACTATTATTAGAAAATATAGATCAAGAATACTTAGCTGAAATTAAATCAAAAAAATTTAACTTTGTAGACTTAAATAATGAGGTTTTTTATCTTATAATAAATAGATGGGTTGGTATTGATTCAACACTTGTTGTTTCGCAAAACAAAGATATGTTGAGTAAAAACTTATTTGTTCTAGCCTTAAACGAGAAACCAAAAAAAAATTATCCAACATTTTACGAGAAAACTTTTTTTTTAGAAGACGTTAAAACTTATAATGAGAAAAACCCATATGTAAATGTAAAAGGAAATACACTTACTGGTGTAATATCTTTTTTATTTTTTACAGGTTCTTTTATTTTTTTATTTATTGGAATGTTAGTGTTAGTGGCCATTGGTAGTTTAATTGAAATAATTTCATACAAGATTTCAAACTCAAATTTGATTTTTGCTAGTTTAATTGGTCAAATTATTGCATTTAGGTATATACATTTTGGTTATCTACCAAAGCAGAGTTATCTTTTATTTGGGTCGATCATATTAACCTTGATTATTATGTATGTGTTTATGAATAAATTTATCAAAAATTGATTATTTTCTTTGAGAAAACAAGTCTATTTTAATATAAAAAAAATATATGAAAAAGAAAATTGCTTTGATATTTGGGGTTACAGGACAAGATGGATCATATCTATCTGAGTTTCTTTTGAAAAAAAATTACATTGTTCATGGAGTAAAAAGAAAGTCCTCATCCTTTAATACAGAGAGGATCGATCATATTTATGAAAATAAAAAATCTAAAAACTTTTTTTTACACTATGGAGATATATCAGATACAAATTCAATTTTTAAAATTATAAGTAAAATTAAACCAAATGAAATTTATAATTTAGCTGCTCAATCTCATGTTGCAGTATCATTTCAAATTCCAGAATATACCTCTAATGTAGATGCAATAGGTACTTTAAGAATACTAGATGCAATTAGGTTTTTTAATTTAGACAAAAAAACAAAATTCTACCAAGCTGGTACTTCAGAGATGTTTGGTGAAGTTCAAGAAATCCCGCAAAATGAAAATACACCATTCTACCCTAAAAGTCCTTATGCAGTTTCTAAAGTCTATGCGCATTGGATAACTAAAAATTATAGAGAGTCGTATAATATTTTTGCATGTAATGGAATTTTGTTTAATCATGAAAGTCCTAGAAGAGGGGAAACATTTGTTACAAGAAAAATTACTCTAGGATTATGTAAAATAAAATTGGGATTACAAAAAAAACTTATTTTAGGAAACTTGGACTCCAAAAGAGATTGGGGACATGCAAAAGACTTTGTCGAAGCACAATGGTTAATTATGCAGCAAAAACAACCCAAAGATTACGTTATAGCTACAGGTAAACAATATAGTGTGAAGGAATTTATAAATTATGTTTTAAAAAAATTAAAAATTAAATATTTTTGGAGAGGAAAGGGTATAAATCAAAAATGTTTTACTAAAGATGGAAAAATAATAATTGAATGTAGTAAAAAATACTTTCGTCCATCAGAAGTAAATACTTTGATTGGAGATGCAACTAAAGCAAAAAAAGAATTAAAATGGAAACCAAGAGTAAATATTAAGCAATTGATTGATGAAATGGTAGATGAAGATTTTAAAGTAATTTCTCAATATGATAAAAAAAAAAGATAAAATATTTTTAGCTGGCCATAACGGCTTAGTTGGCTCAGCAATATATAGATTATTAAAAAAAAGAGGATACACAAATATTATAACTCAAAGTAAAAAAAAATTAGACCTTTTGGATCAAAATAAAGTAATAAATTTTTTAAAAAAAAATAAACCTAAAATTGTTATTATAGCTGCAGCGAAAGTAGGTGGAATAAAAGCAAACAACTTATTTAGAGCAGATTTTATTAGAGAAAATTTAACAATCCAAAACAATCTTATACATGGGAGCTATTTAAATAAGATCAAAAATTTAATATTTTTAGGCTCTAGTTGTGTTTATCCAGTAAATTGTAAGAGACCAATTAAAGAAGATTATTTATTAACAGGAAAACTAGAAAAAACAAATGAGCCTTATGCAATAGCTAAAATTGCAGGAATTAAAATGTGTGAGAGTTATAATAATCAATACAAAACTAACTATTTATGTTTAATGCCAACAAATACTTTTGGTCCCAATGATAATTATGACCTAGAAAATTCACATTTTATACCAGCAATATTACGTAAAATTTATTTAGCTGAAAAAAATAAAAAATTTAAAATTAAATTGTGGGGCACCGGAAAAGCTAAACGAGAAGTCATATATGTGGATGATTTGGCAGATGCGGTTTTATACTTTATGAATAAAAAAGTTAAACATTCTTTAATAAATATAGGAACTTCAAAAGAGAAAACAATCAAACAATTTGTTAAAATTATTTTAAAAATTGTAAATAAAAAAATGACAATAGTTTTTGATAACAATTCAAATTTGGATGGTATGAAAAGTAAAGTGTTAGATACAAAACTTGCTAAACAATATGGATGGTCGCCAAAAGTAAAATTAGAAGAAGCAATTTTTAAAACTTATTTAGATTTAGAAAAAAATTATAAACAATTAAGAAATTAAATTATGGGATTATTTCTTAGAAATGAAAATCTAATTATAATATTTTCATTTTTTTTAATATTTTCAGTTGGAATATATCTTTGTTTTATTGGAGGTTATGGGTCTGATGAAGATACGTTACCAATGATCTATGCCTTCGAAACCACGTTATATGATGGCAGATTTGTTTCCTCAAGATTTACAGGTAATCCAGTGGCTGAAATTGGAATAGGTTTTTTGTCAGTTTATTTTGGAAGTTTTGTTGCAAATCTTTTTACATATTTGTTTCTAATACTTGGATTAGTTTTATTTTATTTTTCATTTAACACGTTAAAAATATCTAAAGAAATTTACTTATTTTTATTTCTTTGTCTTACCAATCCAATATTATTTTTTGACAATTTAGAACCAGTTGATTATTCCTGGGCTTTATTTTTTTTATCCTTAGGTATATTTTTTTTTAATAAAAAAATTTTTGAATTAGCCATCTTATTTTTTGCCATATCTATAGGTGTTAGAATAAATTATGTTCTCTTTGTAGCAATAATAATTTTTTTTTATGAATTTGAAGACAAAATTTCAATTAATCGTCGATTAAACATTTTTCTTAGTACCTTTATTTTTGGAGGAATGTTTTATGTTCCAATTTGGTTTGAAAATAAATTTGACCTATCTTGGTTAACGGCTGCCAGACCTATGGATCAAGGAATTTTTGGTTTGATTTCTAGATTTATTTTCAAAACTTATATTTCTCTTGGTTATTTATCGTCTTTTTTAATTTTATTTTTCTTAATTAAAAATTTAAGAAATATTTTAATTATAAATAATTTTAAAGTATTAATGCTACTAGCAATTTCTAACCTAATCATTTTTCTATGGATACCAGGTGAATTTTCTTATTTGCAATTATTCTTAATAGTTATTTTATATTTTATTTTTAGTTCTAAAAATAAAAAAATTATATATGGAGTATGTTTATTAAATTTCATTTCATGGTTTATTTTTATCAATCCATTGACTATTAAATATAAACAACCAGAGTTATGTGCACCTAAAAATGCAATAAGTGCTAAAATTGATATCAAGTTTGAAAATGGATTTTTAATGAAGTATTTAGATAGTAGAGAGAATATTAAATGTTGGGTTCAAGGCAATACTGCTAGGGATAAAAAAATTCTTAAAGGACAGCCACTTAAACGCGACTAATGCTTATAACATTCTTAATTAATCTTATTATCACAGCAATAATAATTGGTTACTCTTTTATTTTCAAATTAATAATTAGTGAAAATAAAAATGTAAAAATTTATAATTTAGATTTTATATATGGAATATTTTTTATAACTTTAATTTTAATTTTAGCAAATTATTTTATCCCTATATCCGTAGTTAAAGTACCTTTGGCATTTCTTGGATTAATTTTATTTCTTTATGGATTTTTTAAAAAAAAAATTGCAATCGATTATGTTTACTTTTCCTTTTTTCTTCTAATTTTTTCTGTATTTACTTATTATAATTCAAATAACGTAGACTCGCCGGTTTATCATATTCAAACAATTAATTGGATACATAATTATAAAATAACTTTTGGACTTGCTATTTTGGATTGGCATTACGCATTAAATTCTATCTGGCATATACTTCTAGCAGGTTTGAGCTTGCAATATAAAGATTTTAACTCAATTTATGTAATAGCTTACATTCCTTTTTCATTTATTTTTGCTGAAAGTATTAAAATTAAATCTAGTAAAGAATTGAGTCATTTAACATTATTTTTATGTACGTCTTTTCTATTTTTCTTTAGCATTATCCATCCATATAAAAATGGAATAATCTTTAACCATTTAGGAAATCCCGAGGTTGATACTGTAGGTATGGTTTTTTTTATAGCAGCGAGTTTCATTTTTATACGATATATTGAAACAAAAAATAAAGATTACTTTTATTTATTAGTAATATCCTCTGTAATTTGTCCTATGCTAAAACTGACATATATTGGAGCACTGATATATCCTTTAATTGCTTCTTATTACCATAAACAGTTAAACATAATGTTATTTTTTAATAAAATTTCTATTTTCAGTTTTTTTTTATTTGTTTTTTGGTCTTTGAGAAATTTAATATTAAGTTCATGTTTTTTATTTCCCATCAAGTCTACTTGTGTTAATTTTTCCTGGTCCCTAAGTGATAATCAAGTTTTATTTTATCTCAATCAAACCAAAAGTTTTGCGAGAGATACTACATTAAGGTCAAGGTATACGGAATTTGATTACACAATTTATAGCTACGATTGGATTTTACCATGGTTTAAAGATTACTTCGTCAACGATGCTTTTTTAAATATAACAATATCTATATTTATTTTATCCTTTTTTTTAATATTTTTAATAAAATTAATATCTAAAAATCAATTTAATTCAAAAACGAAATTCTTTTTAATAACCACTGTAATTTTTTATATAATCAACTTTTATATATGGTTTCAGGCACCCGAGATAAGGTTTGGTTGGGGAATATTGCTCTTTTTTCCATGTGCTCTTTTGGCTATGATGTTAATAGAAATAAATCTTTTTAAAATACCTTTTTCTAAGTATATAGCTAGCAGCTTGATTATACTTTCTATAATTTTAGTAAATAAAAACTTAAACAATTTTAAGTTCTTAGATTTAATCAAGCCTTTTGGAAAAAATTTTGATTATTCTCAAATTATTAAATTAATTGAAGTAAATAATTTTAAAATTTACCAAAGCTTGAATTGGCAATGTGCAGATTTCAGAGGAATTTGTATTAATAAACCAAAAAAACATTATTTTATTGAAAAGCGTAAAAATTATTTATTTATAAGCACCAAAGATAAAAAAACAAATTGAAAATAAGTATTATTACACCAACGTATAATAGTGAAGATACTATATTAACAAATATAGAATCTATCTTGAGACAAGATTATAACAATTGGGAGCAAATTATAATTGATAACATTTCAGCTGATAAAACTTTAGAGCTTGTAAAAAATAAAAAAAATAAAAAAATTAAAATTATATCAGAAAAAGATTTAGGAATTTTTGATGCAATTAATAAAGGAATTGAAAATTCAACAGGCGACATAATTTCCATACTACATTCTGATGATTATTATGATAATATTGATATATTGAGTATTTTAGTAAATAATTTTAAAAAATTTAATCCTGATATTATTTATGGAAACTTAATTTATGTTAAACAAAATGATATTAATTCTCCATTAAGGTTTTGGAAATCACAAAACTTTAAAAAGGGACTATTTTATAAAGGTTGGAGCCCGCCTCATCCAACATTCATAATTAAAAAAAAAATTCATGAAAAGTTTGGAAAATATAGGCAAGATTTAGGAAATTCATCAGATTTCGAGTTTATGTTTAGAATGCTAGAGATACATGAATGTACATCTTTATATTTAGATAAAACGTTTGTAAAAATGCGTTATGGCGGCTCTTCAAATAAAAGCCTTTCAAACATTATTAAACAGAATTTAACTATTTTGAAAATTTTAAGAATCTATAATAAACCAGTAAAATTGATTCATTTCATACTTTACAAAATATGTAACAGAATAATGCAATTTGTTAATAGACCAAAAAAATGATTAAATTATTATCAAAAAAAAATTTTATACCTGAGATTTTAATAGTACTTTTTCCGATTGCATTGGTATCTGGCCCACTTGTACCAGAAATTTTTATATTAATTATAAATATTTTTTTTTTAACTACTATTATTATTAAAAAAGATTACCACTTTTTAAATAATAAATTAATTTATATAATTTCAATTTTTGTTTTCTATGTTACTTCACTATCATTATTTTCAGAATATAAAGATCAAATATTTTTAAAAAATATTTTTTATTTTAGATTTATTTTGTTTATTTTAGCAATTTATTATTTTTTAAATAAAAACTCTAAATTTATCTATCTGATTTTCTACTCATTAATTATTATGTTTATAATTTTAATTATTGATGGTTTTTATCAATTTGCCTATGATAAAAATTTATTCGGATACCCAAAGTATAGGAGCGATAGAATTTCAAGTTTTTTTGAAGATAAGCTTGTATTGGGCAGTTTTATTTCTAGGTATTTTTTTATTATTATCGCTTTGTATTTTTATTTAAGAAACAAATTTAATGATTTAATAATTATCCCATTCATTTTATTATCTTTTGTATTAATTGTCCTAACCGGAGAAAGATCTGCATTATTTTTAACTATCATTGGATTAATAGTAATATTTATTCTACTAGATATAAAATTCTTAAGTAAATTTATAATTATTTTATCTGCAGCAATTATATTATCTGCATCATTTAAAATAAACTCAACATTGTATGATAGGTATATCATTCAAACTAAATCTCAAATATCATTTAGCGAAAAATTTGATTTACGTAGTTTTTTTGACAGATTTAAGTATTATAAATTAAGCTGGAATACAGCCTTTAACGGATTTAAAGAAAATAAAATTTTTGGACAAGGTCCAAAATCATTTAAATATTTTTGTTCACAGCCAAAGTTTGTGACTTACAGTTCAAAAAAATCATTTAAAAATAACAATATACAATATTTAGATATTCATAAAAAATTCATAAATGTTGAAATAATTGAAACATTTTTTAAAGTTGGAGACGTAATTGAAAATAATGATTTATTATTAAAATATCGCTTTAAAAATAAAAATTATAAATTTTTTTCAAACAAAGAAGGAAAAATAAATTTAGTTAATGTTGCTACAGGAAATTTAATTAATAGTGGACACCAAATATTTACTTTAGACTTAACAGATTTTGGTATTCCTGAAAAAAGTTACTTTTATAGAAATGGATGCACAACTCACCCTCACCAATTATACTTACAACTGATGTCTGAAACTGGTTTGATTGGCACTCTCTATATATTTGGGATTTTCCTTTTCATAATTTATCTTTTTATTAAACATCTATTTGTAAAAATATTTTATAAACAATTATTATATAACAACACAAAATTATGTATTCTGACCTACTTTTTTTTGTTACTTTTCCCAATGACAACATTTGGAAATTTCTTTAATAACTGGTTTATTATGTCCTTTAGTTTACAGTTAGGATTACTCTTATACTTTTTTATAGACAAAAAAAATGAAAATAAATAAATATAATTAGTTTATGAAACTATCAATAGTTATTCCTTGTTATAACGAAGAGGAAACATTGGAAAAGATTTTTAACAAGGTTATTAAATTTGATGAATTTGACAAAGAAATAATAATTATTGATGACTGCTCAAATGACAGAACTCCTGAAATAATCAATAAATTGAAAAAAAATAATGAAAATTTAAAATCCGAGCGTCATTCAGAAAATATGGGCAAAGGCTCTGCACTTAGAACTGGTTTCAGAATAGCACAAGGAGATATAATACTCATTCAAGATGCTGATCTAGAATATGATCCAAATGATTATCATAATTTGCTTAAACCATTTATAGAAAGTGATGCACAAGTTGTTTATGGATCTAGATTTTTAGGAGGCAAATATGTAAGGCTTCATTATTTTTGGCATTTTGTTGCAAATAAATTATTAACTACAGCTACCAATATTTTTACAAACCTAAACATGACTGATATGGAAACTGGTTACAAGGTCTTTAAGAAGGAATGCCTAAGAGATATAACTCTTCGAGAAAAATCTTTTGGAATCGAACCTGAAATAACAATGAAACTTGCAAAAAAAAAATTTATTTTTTACGAAGTCCCCATTAGCTATAAAGGCAGATCATATTCAGATGGAAAAAAGATAACAATAAAAGATGCTTTTAGAGCAATTTATTGTATTATATGGTACAGATTTTTTGATTAAACTTACTCTTCTTCCCAATAAACACTATAACCAAAAACTTTTTTAAATCTCAGTTTTTCAGTCTTATAATAAGTGCACGGTGATTTACTGTACATGCATTGCTTACCTCTACTAAAATAATAAAATCCTTTATTATTCAAAAAAACTTTTGAAAATTTTTCCTTTGGCTCAATATTTGGCCAAATTTGATTTACTTTTTTGTCATATGATATTCTATTAATATTTTTTAACGTTAATCCACTTAAAGAGATGATAACGAGAACAATAAAAAAATTTTTTAATTTGTCAACAGAGATGTAATTTAACTTATTCTTAATTGATATCAAAAATACCAAAACTATAAAAGTTATTAAAAATGAAAAACCAAATCTATAAAGTGGAAATTTAAAAAACCATAAAACAATAGTAAAACCTGTAAATAAAAAAAGAAATAAATTGTTAAATTTTGTGTTTCTTTTCATTTTTAAATAATTTTTATTTCCTACTTTTGTTTTAGTTAGTACGTAAAAATAAGTAATTAATACAAACAATAGTATTGGTAACAATTTTTCATAAATATATAGTAAATGATTATTTTTCCAGGTTAAAAACCAATTAAAGTCTTTGTTAAACTTTTTGAAGGAACTAATAGAATCTTTTTTATCTGGCCAACCTTTTGCCCAAGCTTCACTAACGCGCGCTGTCTCGATAGTTTTTGCTTCATTGAAGATTTTAAGTGAATCCAAACAAGAATTTTTTATTGGAAAAAATACACAACCGCTTATTAATATAGACTTTATTAAAAACATTACGAATAAATATGAAAATAAATAGAACTTGAAATTTTTAAAAATCGTAATCTTACTCTTTATTTTCAAAAATAAATAAATTAAAGGAATAATTGATATTATCATGAATACTTTTAAAGTTGAAAGAAATATTGCAATAAAAAATAGAAAAAAAAATTTATCGGTAGTCAAATTTTGCTTTAAAAAAATTTCTAATAATTTTAAATAAAAATAAAAATAAAATATATGTGCTGATGCGTCGTTACCGTATGCACTGTATCTATTAAAAGCATAAATACTTATGACAAAAAAAATTAAGTACAGAAGACTTAATGTAGTATTTTTATCTTTAAAAAAGAAAAGAATTTTTTTATATAAGAAAAAAATATATATAGAAAAAATAGTAGCAAGTGGGATTGTTAAAAAAGATATATTAAAAAAAAATGTATTATGAAGTGCAGATAAATATTGAATTAAAGATCCGTGTCCAAATCTGAAATGAATATTTGTTAAACCAATTATTATTTTGCTTTCATTTAAAATACTGGTGATGGGAAGATGGTATAATCCTGCATCAGGACGATTAACATTTGAATATATTATTAAAACAAAACTAATTAAACTCGTAATTATTAAATATTCTTTGTTCAAATAAATTCTATATTTAATTCCCAAAATTATTCCGATTATAAATAGTGTACTGGACAAAATTTCATTTAAAGGAAGTACAAAATTTATTAAAAGTCCAAGGAAGGATATGACAATTATACCGATTAGACCTTTTTCAGAAATATCTAAATTAGATTGATAATTATTTGAAAATGTTAATGATATAAAGAATTTGCCATAGGATGTAATTACAAAAATACTTATAAAACAAGCAATAATAACTTCTAACATTTTTTATATTAATTAACCGCAAATAAATATAAATAATATTTTAAGAAAATTAAAATTAATTTATTCTTTAATTTTGTCATTAATTAAAATTTTAATAAGATTTTTAAAGCTTGTTCTAGGCTTCCAATTTAATATTTTTTTTGCTTTACTAATATTTCCTTTAGTAGAATTTATATCATTTGGTCTAAAATATTTTTTATTTATTCTTATGATTGTTTTATTGTCAGAAATATTGACCAACTTTAAATTTAAACCCTTACCTGTCCATTTGGCTTTTATATTCAAATAATTTATTGAAATATTAATCATCTGTTTTAAAGAGTGGCTTTTCCCAGTAGCTATAACATAGTCATCTGGTTTTTTAGTTTGAAGCATTTTCCACATCTGTACTACGTACTCTTTTGAATATCCCCAGTCTCTTTTAATATTTATATTTCCTAGTTCTATTGCTTTACCTTTGTTCTTTTTGAAATTAATTAATCCCTTTATGATTTTAGAGGATACAAAGTTTTTATCTCTTAAAGGTGATTCATGATTAAATAATATTCCGGAAACAGCAAATATATTGTAAGTTTCTCTGTAATGACGAGTCATATAATGTGCAAATAATTTACTAATTGCGTAAGGACTCTGTGGTTCAAATTTTGTTTTTTCTGATTGAAAAACATTTTTACTATTTCCAAACATTTCAGATGAGGATGCTTGGTAAAATTTTATTGTTTTATCTCTTTTTTTTATTGCTTCCAAAAGATACAAAGGGCCAAGCGCATTAACTTTATTTGTATTTATTGGATTTTTAAAAGATTTATCTACATATGATTGAGAAGCTAAATTATATATTTCATTAATTTTATATCTCTCCAATATTTTTGAAATTTGGCTTGAATTATTTATATTCATTTTAATTAAAATTATTTTTTTTGATATATTTAATTTTTTTAATCTAAATAGATTTGGCTTAATTCCTGTGTAAGTACCAATTACTTTATAATTTTTTTCTTTTAAAAATTTTGCAAGATACGCACCATCTTGACCAGTTATACCTGTAATCAGAGCAATTTTTCTCATATAAATATCTTTATGATTATATAAACTCTTAAACAATTTAAACATAAAAATACAAAATTTATTAATTATAAAACATGATCTCGGTAGTCATTCCAACTTTAAATGAAGCTAAAAACATACCTACCATAATAAACGAGTCAAAAAAATTAAAATATAACTACGAATTAATATTTGTTGATGATAACTCACAAGACGGTACTGCAACAATAATCAAAAAATTAAAAACTAAAAAAGTTAAATTTATAAAAAGGATTAAAAAAAAAAGGATCTGTCTAAATCAATTATGTTAGGTGTAAATAATTCTAAGTACAATAATGTATTAGTTATGGATTGTGATTTACAACATAATATTGATTGCGCAAATTTCATGATAAAAAAATTTTTAAAAGAAAAAAAAGATATAGTAGTTGGTAGTCGCTTTTTAAAAAAAAAATACTCTGGTAACTTGAGCTTTCTTAGAACAACATTTTCGTTATTTTTTATACAATTAATCAACCTTTTTTTTAAAAAAAAAACTACAGATCCATTATCTGGATTTTTTGTGTGTAAAAAAAATCTTTTTTTGTTTTATAAAAAAAACTTCTATTTAAATGGTTATAAAATTTTATTTGATATTATTTATAATAGTAAAGAAAATTTAACTATTTTAGATCATCAAATTAATTTTAAAAAAAGAAAACATGGAAAATCTAAACTTGATTTAAAAATAGTTATGATTTTTATTAAACAATGTATTTTCACATTTAAAAATAAGAAAAGTTTATAATTTTATTACTTATCAAAAGAGTTATAGATTATATCTTGGGAAATTGGTCCAGCAATATATTTTCTCAGAACACCGCTATTATATACATTAATATTTTTTGAGATTTTTTTTATAAAAATTTTTATAGGCATTTTGTTAATGCTTAGTTTAACTATATGGTTACTAAGAAAATATCTAATATTCCTAGACTCATATTTCATTATATCTTCAATTCTATAATTAAATTTTTTTTTATTATAAGAAAATTTTTGCACTAAAAATCCATTTTCACAGTTTTCATTGTACTTTTTAATTTTTTTATAAAAAATTTTTTTGATCACATCTCCCAATTTCATTGGTATGTAATAATATTTTTTCTTATTCAAAAAAATATTTAATGAGTAAGAACAGCTACCATCTTCAAAACTTATTATATCTCCTTTGTTAACTAATTTTGAATTATATAATAATTTAAGAATTCCTAAATTACCGACACAAAGGTCGAGAGTTTTAGTTTTGTAAATTTTTTTTCCGATAATATAAATATTTTTTTTTTTGAATTTTTATTTTCGTAATTTTTTCATTTATTAATTCATTTTTAAAATTACTCTTTTTTATTCTTAAAATATCATTGTTATTTTTGTTGCTCAGGTAATGTGTAATATTGATAAAATTATTCATATATTTTCTGATTTTAAAAAAATTATTTTTTTTTTTGAATTTTTGAAATTTACTATTCTTAATTAAATTTTTGTATCTTTCATAATTTACATATCCACCCCAAATATTAGTATTTCCACCAAATCCATTAAATTCATAAAATTTTTTACTTTTTATAATTTTTTTTTTCATTACAATAAAAGATTTTTGAATTGATTTTTACCTTATCTCTAACAAGCGCACTCAATCCACTTCCTAAAATTGAATGATTAATTTTGATCATATATAAATATTTAATGTTAAAAATATTAATTATTGGATCAAGTTATAGCATCAAAAATACTTTTGCAAAAAAATTTAATAATGAAAAAATCAAATTTATAAATTTTAGAGAATTGTGGAATTTAAGAAATATAGATAATTTCGATATAATTATATTGTCTGGTTTTCACCATGAAATTTCTAGAATTCAAATAAAAAATTTAAATAATTATATTTTTGATTATAAAAAATTTATAGATTATTTAATTTCGAAAACGAATAAATTAATTTTAATTGCTACCTTTATACCTAGTAAAAAAAGTTTTAGCAGAGTGGTTTATTTTTATGTAAATCTTTTAAATGATATTAATTATAATAAAAAAATAGTTGTATATTCTTTTAAAAAAATTATGGATGATAAACTAAAAAATACAATACTTGGAAAACTTCTTAATATTATGAAAATAGAAACAACATTACAAAATGATTTAATTTATAATACAGATAAATTTATTTATAAAAAAATAAAAAAACCAAACTTTTATTTTTTAAATTTCACTAGAACTGTATTTATTGAACGCTTATTGAGATTATTTGATGTAGATTAATTATTTTAATTCTTAGCTATTAAAGTTAAAATATGTCTCAATTAGTTAAGTTATTTTAATAAAAAAACTATTTAATTTTGTTGTAAAATCAAAAAAATATACTATAAAACTCCAGCCTGGTGATTATTGCGAAAGGGTAATACCCGATCCCATTCCGAACTCGGAAGTCAAGCCTTTCTGCGCCAATGGTACTTTGTCTTAAGACATGGAAGA
>MDTA01200717.1_pt1 | contig 25362 bp, 27 predicted proteins | sample 811151 | NCBI WGS metagenome assembly MDTA01 (sample SAMN05326648, study PRJNA326480) | marine metagenome | isolation source: seawater | place: Indian Ocean: South | collected 2010
CACTTGATAATCAAGTGTTTCTGAATCAAGTTGATATGCTTTTGTCACAAATTCTTTCAATAAGAAAACAAGATGAACAAATAATTTTCTTGTTGAAAGAGATTGAACTAATTCAACGATATTCCCATAACCAGACGCAATAGGTCCGGCAATAGCAGTAAGTGTGGCAAGGGGATCATCATACAATTTCACGTTAAATCCTGGTATTTGCATCGAGGCTCGACTTTCGGCAACACCTTCTTTAGGAATCCATTTTCCCTTGACTATCCTTCCTTGACTATCTTTAAGTTTATCCCATCTTTCTTGATAATTACTTGATTGACGTTTTAGAAGGTTTCCTTCCATTTGAATATCGAGGGCTGATCTGTAGAGTTCTGTTTGTTCAGCATGTTTCAATAGAATATTGATAAAATTGATAAATTTACGACGGTTAAATAATCCATCCTCTAAGGGGAGACGGAAGTCTAATGGAAGGTGTCTATTATGGATGGCATCAATATAATGGGCTAATTTTGCCCCTTCTCCCCAATCCACACTTAAATATGCATAACCGATAACTGCTGTTAAAGTAACTATCTTTGAAATATCTTCTTCTCCTTCATCATCAACAATACCAAATTCAACTTGACCTCTATGGATACCACCGTGTAAATAGACTTCAACCTTATCCCACCATTCTTTGGGGAGATTGGGTATATTTCGGTTGACTTTATCTTTAAACCTGTCAAACTCTTGATCTCCACCTTTAAGAATATATTTCATATATATTAATTTAAAATATTTAAAATTTGATTGTGATAATTATAGTATATTATTAATAAACTTAATTATGGAAAAATATTCTAATTCAACTGATGAAGAAAGAATAAAAATAGTAATCTATTTTGATAAACTAATCCAAGATATTATCTTATCAAAGAAAGTAGAACAAAGTATTTATAATTATATAATCCGTGTGTGCAAAGAAAAGAATATACAAAGGAGATGGTCTAATCAGGTATTTAAGAATTTATATAATTCAAAGGTTATCTCTATTTATTCAAATCTAAAAAAAGATAGTTATATTCAAAATGATACTTTCTTAGAAAGACTTAAAAATGGAAAAATAAATCCCGAAAAAATCGGAGTACTAAGCGTTTATGATATCTTTCCAGATAATTGGAAAGAATTATTAAATGCCAAATCAAAAAGAGATAAAATAAAATATGAATTAAAACCTGAAGCAATGACCAATCTATTTAAATGTCATAAATGTGGAAGTAGGGAAACTTCATATTATGAAGTTCAAACACGTTCTGCAGATGAACCAATGACACAATTTATTACATGTCTAAAATGTGATAATCGTTGGAAACAATAAATTAATTAACCTGTTCGATACCAATCCCTTCAGGGTTAACTTCAACAATTTCACAACCAGATTCATCACATTTCTGTTTCGAATTGTTTGACGGAATTGAAGTTTTATGACAGTCAGCACAACCATAAAGTTCTTCATTTTTTTGGTTAATCTCCTCCATTATTTTTTCTGCATTATTGATTAAATGAGTTCGGTATTCCCATCCACTCATTTTTTCCTTACGTAAAGTATTTACCATACAATTTGAGGTATAATCCGTTATAAAGCGTCCATCAGCCATTCTTGCTGGAAAATCATTGTGAAAATTATCAGTTACCTGTTGATTCATTTATATTTATATATTATATTTTATTTTTTCTTTTCAGAATTTATCCTTTGAATCAATTGTTCTTTATTCCCTGAAGAAGTAATACCGATTTCCTGGCATATTTTCCTAAGTTCTTTAATTGATAAACTACGGTCAACCTCCTTTATTTTATCACTTTCTACTTCAACTGGTTTACTTTCTTGAATAATTTCAATATCTACTTCACTTTCACTTCCACTTTCACTCCCACTTTCACTCCCACTTTCACTTTCACTTTCACTTAGATCATCATTTGTCTCACTATATTTGTCTTCTTCAATATCAGGGACTTTATTTTCAATATCTTCTTCATAAATATTAGCCTCTCCACCAATATCATCCCCTAAAGGGACTCCACCTTGAAACACCATGCTTGCTATATTAGGAGGAATACCCATCCCCATACCCATCATTAATCCATCCATATTAGGTGGTCCTGTCATAATGATTGGATCTTCCATTGGATTGTCTAATCCTTCCTTAGTATCACTTGCTTTATTTAATTTTTCTTCTTCATTTATGATTTCACCGCCTACGGTCGATTCATCATTATCAATATTATCATCATTATCAATATTATTATCATCATATGTATTTTTATCGTTAATTACCATATTTTGGTTATTCATTCTTAATGATTTGATTTGTTCTGATAATTCATCTATACGAATTGAAATCTTTTTAAACTCAAGGAAACCAATTATTACAATACATATGAAAGATACGGCTAGAACAATTAATGGTAGGTTTGATTGTATATGTAATTCTTGCCAAGCGACCATTTATATTTTAAGAATATAAAAATCATATAAAATAAACTTATGGGATACAAAGAATATTTTTATATTGATAGAATATAAATAAACATGTCTTTACTTGAGAAGTTAAATGAATATAGTGTTACAAATCCCGAAATTAAACCTATGTTTTTTGATGTTATGAGAACTATTACAATACAAATTATAGCACAATTACTATTTAGTATTAATAATCCTTCAATCACCTTTTTAGATAATGTATTCATTGAAACAAGTATTTATTTATGTATAGGTGTTGTAATGTTTTGGTTAATTATTTATAAGATAATCATTTCATACAATGTCTTTCAGTTAAATATTTAAAAAAATAAATAACAAGGTAATATTAAATGGACGGTAAAAAAAAACCGAAGAAGAGGGGGAGAAAACCAAAGAATTTATCAACAGAATTAAAACCAAAAATCGAAGAAAATGAAATCACTGAAAATCTAATTATTAAATTGAATAAGAATACAATTGATAAATATTCAATTTCATCCTACAATGAAAATGATGAGAAAAATGAAAAAATTGATTATAATGAAAAAAGTGAATTATGTTGGAACTGTTGTCATTCATTTAATGAATATACATTCGGTATACCTCTAAAATATCATAAGGGTATCTTTTATATTTATGGTGATTTTTGTTCTTTAGAATGTGCGGCTAGATATGCACACGATGAATTGAAAGAATACGATTTTTCCGAAGTATTTTCTTTAATTAACCTTTACTCAAATATAGTCTATAATAAACAAGAAAAAATAAATATCGCCCCTCATCGTTTATTATTAAATGTGTTTGGTGGTAGACTTACGATAGAAGAATATCGTTCAACAAACACTGTTAATAATTATGATATAAGTATCCCTCCTATTTTACCAATTAAACATTTAGTGAATAAATACGAAAAAAAATCAACATCGAATAAAAATATGTTAAAATTATATCGTAAGAACCCACTTCCTTCAGAAAAAAAGAGTATAACATCATCGATGAACCTTATCATTGATTCAACGGAATAAAAAATTGTTGAATTCCATTCATTATAATAATAGAATATAATCCTTCCTTTTGAATATATTTCTCTAGTTCTAGGTTAAACTCTTCGGGTGTTAGAATGTATTTATTATTTATCATTTTTCTTACAGAGAATACAGAGTTTAGTTTTAATGATCTTAAAAAAAGAAAATTATATAAATTCTTTAATTTAAAAGTATCGATTGATAATAATAGTTGATAATATTTATTCATATTAATATCTTTATAAATATCATCAAGGAATGTATATTGAAATTGATAAATACAACTTCTTTCTTTAATATTATCTGGATGAATATTAAATACTTCCATACATCATAGTAAGATTATAAAATAATTAATTAAACTTATCATTGATAATAATCAAAATGTTCAGATGACCTTTTATCGAAGGGTAATGGGTGATCGAAGACAATTTCTTTATTCAAAACATGAGGGTTATTTTTCCATTTTTCATTTAATCGTAAAGATAAGTTATACATAATCGAGTAACATTCGCGATAGAGTTCCTTTACTACATTTGTAATCTCCATTAAATCTTTTGAGTCCTCAAAGTCATTGTATTTTGCTGCGTCAATATATTTCCTTTCTTTTGCTTCAACACCAAGTGCTTGAAATAAGTTCATTGATTTTTGAAGATAATTGTATGCGTTTTCAAAATATTGATTGTAATGATATAAATCATCATTTTCAAGTATATCAACATTTTTCATGAACTGGACCCAATAATACATTCCATGTTTATAATTATAAGGACTCTTTTTTTTATATTTTTTTATTTTTTTTAATAGGGATTCTATCTTATTATTATAATTTAATAATAATGGTGATTTTTCTTTATCATTGATTATTTTAGTTTTTATATTATCTTTGATAGTAGAGTATTGATTAATAACTACAATTATAACCAATATACTTACAAGTGTTTTCGTCTCAAAATTATTCAAAAAAAATAAGAATATAGAGAGGATGAAAATAATGACCCGAATATTTATATTCTTAAGATCTATTTCTGGAAATTTAATCATTGACTAGATATATTAAAGAAATATAATATTATAGAAATGATTACTAAAATTATACCAAAATATAATAAATTATTCTTGTCGCCAAGATATAGCATAAGTGCAACAATATATTTTTTATAATTATTAAGGATATTTTCTTCTTCTCCATACATTTTCTCTTCAAGATTTACTTCGTGTATCTTTAGCATATAATCTTTAGTAAAATCTCCAACCATGGTAACTGTATTATCAATTATTTGGTTCAATGTTAGATCTAAAATAGTTTCTTGTTTCTTCTGTTCGTATTCTCTCAATATTTTTTTAGTTGTTTCAGTTTCAATATCAGAATACAATGGTTTATTTGTTTCTTCATAACCAATTAATCCTGGTCTAGAATCTGTTTCTGTGAGTATTGCCATTATAAGATTTAAAAATATTTTAAATATGGGTAATCAAATGTACATTTCCAAGGAACATCCTTCGACAACAATATTTATGGAGCTTCAATTGATCGAGAACCTTACCCTCAACGGATTTTTTAATTCTCCCTTCTCCATTGATGTTAATATATTCAATATCTAACTCAGATTCAACTTCTTCATCTGATTTCTGCTTTTCATCCTGGACGGCACGAATAAAGTGTATCCATTTATCGCCAATGACTTTTCCACATGTAAAACAACGAGGAGGGATGATCATTTATTATATTGTAGTATTATATTTTTAAATTACAATCAAATTTTATTAAAATTAATAGATAATATTTTATTCATAATTTAGGTCCATAATGACTATAATCAATCAAACCTTTATTTTTAAATTTTTTATAATTTTTTTGAAACATCTCAGCTAATTGTAATGATGTTTTATAATATTCTTCCTTATTATCCCACGATTCAATGGGATTACATATTTCTCTAGATACATTTGTTAATTCTATAGGAACTTTAAATCCAAATGTTTTATCTTCAATAAATTGAGCGGTTTCAATTTCACCTGAAAAAATAGAATCAATACAATTACGAGTATCTTGAATACTAATACGGCTACCAATACCATATGGACCACCAGTCCATCCGGTATTTACTAAGTATATATTCGATTGATGCTTTTCTATCTTCTTTTGAAATAATTCCGCATATCTTAAGGGGTGGAGGGTTAGAAATGCCTCTCCAAAACAAGATGAAAATGTTGCTTGGGGTTCTTTTATCCCCCTTTCAGTCCCCGCTACTTTAGCTGTATATCCATTTAAAAAATAATACATAGCCTGACCCGAATTTAATTTAGAAAGAGGAGGTAAAACACCAAATGCATCACATGTTAAAAAAATTATATTTTTAGGATGGTCACCTTTTTGAGGGATATGGTAATTATCAATATGATGAATCGGGTAACTTACTCTACCATTTTCCGTTTTCGATGTATTATGGAAATCGGGTATTTGATTTTCTTGTGAAACATTTTCTAATAATGCATTCTTACGTATTGCTTTATAAATAAATGGTTCATTCTTTTCAGATAAATTGATTGTTTTCGCATAACACCCACCTTCTAAATTAAATATCCCATCCTCATCCCATCCATGTTCATCATCTCCAATTAACTTTCTCTTTGAATCAACAGATAATGTTGTCTTACCTGTTCCACTTAATCCAAAAAATAATGCTGTATCCCCTTTATCACCTATATTTGCAGAACAATGCATCGTCATAATATTATTTAATGGTAACCAGTAATTCATTAAACTAAAGATACCCTTCTTATTTTCACCACCATACCATGTTCCAAGGATAATTCCAATTTTCTTCTCAATATTAAATACAATTGCTACCTCTGAATTTAAATTATGTTGTTTCCATTCCTCATTGATTATAGAACAAGCATTCATAATCGTAAAATCCGGATTAAAATTATCCATAGTAGTTTGTTTATCGGGATTAATAAACATATTTTTAACAAAATGTTGTTGCCAAGCTAATTCATGAATAAATCTTACTTTTTTTTGACTTTTAGGATTTGCTCCACAGTATCCATCAAAAACATAATAGTTATCTAATGAATCAAAATGATTTTTGGTTTTTGAATACAAACTATCAAATATTTCGGGCGATATTGATTGATTCACATCTCCCCACCAAATATTCTTTTCTGAATCTGAATTTATATTCTTAACGATCCATTTATCTTTGGGGGATCTCCCTGTAAATTTACCAGTATCAATCGAATATATCTCCTCATTATTTAATTTCATGATTTCACCTTCCATATTGGATGATTCATGAGTAAATAATTCAGAATAAGATAAATTATAAAAAATATTCGTAGATTGCTTTAAACAACGGTTGGTATGGATGAGTCTCCTTTTCAAAGAATGAGATAAAAATTTCTTAAACATTATAATATGTTATTATAGTAGGGTTTTTTTAAGTTATAATCAAAATTAATATTTAATAATAATTTCATACACTAATATATAAAAATGTTTGTTTATACATTGTTAGACAAAGAAAAGAATATGTTACTTGAACCATTATCTTGTATATTCCGAATGATTTTATTAAATTACAAAGGTGAAGGGATTAAAATATCAATCGTTAATAATTCAATACAATACAATGAACCTTCTTATTATCAAGGTTTATTTAGAAGTGTCAATGGAGATACAAGGGAAGACTTACATAACTTATACAATCCATTTTTAAAAGCATTTGAGTGGTATTCAGTTAAAGAAAATGAAAAATTCAAATATTTCTACCAAAAATGTAGAGAAGGGATCACAAAACTCCTTCAAAGTTATGATAAAGGGAGTATAATCCATTACACTTTAAACCACTATTGTAAGATGTTTAAAGATGTAATAGAAGAAAAAGAAATTGAAATGGAAGGAGAAGAAGAATCACCCTTATTGGATAACTTTCAATATTTTTGGAAAAAAGAAGAAATTACAATTCTTTATCGTATATTAACTTATTTAGATACATGCGAAGATGATGTTGAAAAAGAAACATATTTAGCAACAGTAAATGACATACTTACAATGAAAGAAAAGAAAGTTTATGATTATATCTATAAATCAAGTACCACTTATAATTAACCTAACGATGGAAAATCATTTTCAGAAGTAATATCAAAGGTAGGTTTTTCATCATCATTTATTGTAATTCCTTTACTTTCCCTTCTTTTCATACTATTTACATGTTTGAACTTCTTATCATATTTTTTAGGTTCATAGTCTTCTACTTCATGAAAGGTTGCATTGACTTCTTTCCCATCCAAACCATAACGATCAAATGTATATGTATCTAAAGAACGTGGGAGAATACCAGATTCTAAATTAAATTTTCCTAAACTACGAATCGGTCTTTCGAGTTGAAAGTCGATATCGATGTAACTACATGTTACATTAAATTCTTTTATTATTTCAGTTTTTAAAGATGATATACTATCTTCTAGAGAACATTTAAACGCTTTAGTTATATCATCTTTCGTAATTAAAAATTGAATCATTAAACACTAGTTTAAATTAGAAAAAAAACTTTAAATAATTAATTAACGGGAACCTTGATCGACAGGAGGAGATCCACAACTCCCACCACCTCTTTGTTTTTTACCTCTCTTCTTGGTTGATTTTCTACCCTTTGTTCTCTTTTTACCTTTTGTCCCTTTCTTTTTCTTTTCTTCAATACGAACAGCACCAAAAGAACCCTTTTTGAAGGTCCATCCAGCCTTCTTTAAATTTTTATTTTTTTTCGCCTTCTTACTGGCCTTTCTTGATTTAAGATTTCCATATTTGTCTTGAAAGAGTTCTGAACGAGTAAGTCCTCCCGAGGTTTGTTTCGCTGTTTTATTCCAGACTTGTCTTCTTGATCCGACGCGTTGCATTTATATTATATTCAATATTTTTTTTAACTCTTTCTTTAAAATTTGATATTCTTTTACCCTTTCTTTTGATAAAATATAATTCATTCCCAATGACGTGTTGGAAAAAGAGGTCTCAATCTACAGAAAAGAAATATTGGAAACCGAATGTCGTTCACCCTGAATCTCTTAAAAAAGTGGATGAAGAGTTCATGATTAAGTTTGACAGAGAGGTCATGATTTGTGGTGGTTGTAAAGAACCGTTTAACCTAGGTTCAAATGAATTAAAGATCCATTGTAACCTCTGTAATCGTTTCTTCCATTGTAAGATTGCAGGTCCATGTCTTGGAAAAGATTGTCTAACTATCACTGGGAGTGGTGAAAAACATCGTGCGAGGTATTGCTATGATTGTGTAGGAATAGTTTATAAAAATAAGAAGGGATGTCTATGTAAGGATTGTTTTAAAGAATGAAATTATATATCATACGATTAATAAAAGTAAATATTTTTTTCATTAGATCCATTGTAATCATAAAAGTTTTATAATTGAGATTATTATAAAATGAACTAAGAATATCATTCAGTTGTTTAAAATGAAATAGCTCAATTGTATTGTTTATTTTTTTCAATTTATAAGGTTGGATAATATCATGGTCAATAAGTTTAGAGAATACTTGAAATAAAAATATTTCTCTATCATTCACATTCATGTTGTATAATTCCTTTTCAATTGTATGTAATTTATCAAGTAGTAGGTTACAGTTTCTAAATCTCCGTAGGTCCCAAACAAGTTTCTTGTTCTTATCATTAATTATTAAAGGTTGGACATCAATCCTTTTCCGTTCTTTATTAATCATATTTTGGAATAAACGATCAGACGATTGATGAACGCTATACATACTATAGATTGAACGTGTATTTCCTTTAATTTCGGGTAATTCCCCCCTCATAAGAGATAAATAATTGATGTCCCCATAAAAGATTACATTTCCCCTTGTATCCATCCCTCTCCTTCCGGCACGTCCTGACATCTGAAGGTAGTCTTCTTGGCTAAAATTTTCCCCATTAATACCCAAGAAACAGGATGAACGCACAGGAAGGTCAATTCCCAAGCACAGAGTTCTATCTGAAATAACGATACCGATTTCTTTCAATGAGAGTAATTTCTGAAGAATCCAATTATATTCATCAGGCATATTCTCAATATACAATCCAATTCCTCTTTTTAACATTTGAAATAAGGGACTTTCATAAGGTATCTTAATACCAAGGGTTTTCTTTATTTCCCTCCTTACTTCTCGGATTGTATTTGCATCCATCGGTTGATTTGATTTTGTAAAAATAAAATCTCTATGTTTTTGAAAAACATCTTGATAACAAAAATCAGGATTAGATAAGAATGTATTCATCTCGTTTGTTAAATTCCTTTCTTGTTTTCGTAGAATGTGATTAGGTAATTGGTTCTTTTTAATTTCATTTAACTTACTTTGATAGTATTCACTCATAAAAGTAATATAACTATCTTTTTCTCTCGAATCAAAAATTTCCATTTTATTCTTTATTTCATATTCAGGATTAGTTGATGAAACCTTAATGCTTGATTTATAGTTCTCTCTCTTGTTTTTAAAATCGATGTATATTTCTTGTTTTTTTTCAAGGATATCATAATGGTATGGATAATCTTCTTTTTCTTGTTTATCGAGTAATGTATATATCGTATCAAAAATATTCTTACATTCTTTCTCATTTGTGTGAAACATTAACATCGGTAACATGTCTCCCTTTTTGGCCTGTTGAATAAATCGAATAATATCTTTATTCGCTGGTTGTGGACTATTGAAATGATTAAATACTGATTTAACCTGTGTCGGATATTTTTGATTCAGTTCAATTAATTTTTCTTTCAAGAACTGTTCGTATCTTTTACAATCATTTAATGTAATTAGCTTTTTTTCAAAGAACTCATCCGGCGAATATTCATCGATTTCATCAATTATACCCTCGAAGGTTAATTCCATTTTTTCCCATAGTAGAGCACAGTCATTAGGTGTATATGGTATCTTATTATTCATATATTGTTCATTCATGGACTCAAATGCACACATAGGGTGTATTTTACGGACATTCTTTCCATCCCACAACCATCTCTGTTGATTAATAAATCTTTCATTATACTCAATATACTTTATTTCTTTTGTAGGGTTTATCCTTTGAAAATAATCCTTTAAAAAATCTATATTTCTAACTGTTGCTGAAAGAGCCAAAAAGTTACAATTGATTAATTTTGTTATATTTTCATAAATATCTCCATCATCTTCTTTATTTAGATTATGTATTTCATCAAATACAGCATAATCAAAATTATTCCCAATAAGTAATAGTTTATTTTCAATCTCCTTTGGTGTACCAATAAAAATATTGGTTTTTGAATCATAAGAATAATTCGATTGATTGTCAACTAAAAAATGAACTTTATAACCCATATGTATAAAATGAGCTCCGACCTGATATGCAACAGGTTTTGCAGGACACACATACAATACTTTTTTATGAAATATACCAGCAGACATCGCAATAAACGTCTTCCCTGAAGAAGTGGGGGCTTTTAGAATTACACTTTCATTACGGTAAACATGTTTGATGATATTTAATTGCCACTCATCAAACTTTTTTTCTTTATGATTCCAATAATCAAGGGGAGGTAGCATATGCCCCATTTCCTTCATCATATAGAGATGATAATCATAATCATCAAGTAATTCATCAACCTTATCCATAATTTCGTGTTTAATATTTTTATCCCGAAGATTAAAAAAGAGAATAATAATGTATTTCATATATTTCTTTTTATCCTTCCAGAAATGTTCCATGAATCGTATCTTTAGATCATTCTTACCTTCTTCCGTTTTGATATTCTTAAATAATTCAAATGGAGAACTATCGTCATAGTCATTGAATAAAAAATCTATCTTTTTTTTATCATCTTCATAATTTATTTTTTCTCTTTTTTCTGTTTGTTCCTGGATAATTAAATCTTTTTTTTTAACCACCTTCTTCTTCCCTTTATGGTAGTTCTTCTTCCCTTTATTCTTATTATCATAAATTTTTACACTATCTTCAATCATATGTTTAAGATTAATATTCAAACTTTGTGAAAGATTTCTCAAAAAAATAGAGAAATCTTGTTTATCGATATTCTGTTTTTGAAGGGTTTTCAACATAGTTAGCTACATAAATAATGCGTTAAATTTTTAAATACTAATTTTAACGTGTATCATCACTTGACTCACTCGTAGCTTGTTCTAATCTTTCCCTCGCTGCTATATCTCTTTCCACTTGGTATTCGCTTTCAAGGGATTGATCTATTTCAACCCTTGTTTCTTCAATCTGTGTTTCTAAATCTAATTGTGATTGAGCAGTTGTCCCTCCAAAATCTACAGGGGTATCTATGTTTTCAGTTGATATTCCAGCACTTGAAACTTGTGCCTGTGCTACACCCGCATCTCCCGAACTTATCATATCACTTCCTTCTTGCATCCGTTGTCTTCTTGCTTGTGTAGCTTCATTTGAAGGAGGGTTTAATGAACATCCTAAATGAATAAGACTATAATCTTTAGTTAAATATGTATTATCAACTTTATATGGTGCGGGACAATATATCATTTTATTTGTATTTGATACATTATATTCTTCTTTCTTACAGGTAACAGTTGACAAACCACAATTATTATCATTTGATGGACAATTATCATGTGGTATATTATAAATTTCTTTTACATCACTTGAAACAGAACAATTCACGGGGACACATGTACCATTCCATATTGGATTATGTATCTCTTCTTGAATAAAATAACATTGGTTATTATTTACTGGAGAACCACAAGTATAGATATTAGACACTTCATTAGGAACTTCACACTTTTCTTCAAGTGTATTACTATTACTTGGATAACCGCAATCGTTATCATTATTGCCGTCAATTTCACAATTGTTTCTTAGAGTACATATATTTTCTAATTCACCCCCTCCCTCACATCCTACCATCCTTAATTCATTTTCTGAGATATATTCTGTATTTGGTAGGAATGAATATCCTTCTTTACATTTAAAACTATTCATACATTCTTTGAAAGGTATCCGATTAACGCAATTTTGTGTATTACTACCATCACTTTTTTCAAGTATTTCCTTAATTAAGAATTGATTTGGATCATCTTCTTTTAAGATATCATCTTGATTAAATTCATCATTCAACGTTTCATATTCTTCGAGTAATTCATGAAGATTCATATTTAAAAGTCTTCTGTGTTTATTCGAAACTTCTTTTCGAATGATATTATTATTTATTAGTTCTTCTTCATTAAGAGTGCAACGATTAAAGTCAGGAACACAACAATTAATATTTAAGTAAGGGTTGGAGGGATTATTATAATGTGTATTACATATACTAGGATCTGAAGATAATGAATAACCAGGTAAACACTCACTACCACAGAACTGTATTATTTTTACATCATCTGTGAAATTATCAGAAGAACAGCGAACATTGCTATCTTCAATACCATGGGATCCATATAAACAACTACATTCATTTTTATCAGTTTGTTTTTTACATGTTGGGGGATTCCCTTCATAATAATAACCTTCATCGCATGGATAATCTAGATTACATATCTCTAAACCATCAACTAGACATTCATCTCCTTCAGCAGCCGTTCCATTATTACAATGGCATTTTTTTTCTTTACACTTTCCATCAAAAGTTGTATAATTCTTATAAAATATTTTTTCTGTTTCCTCATTTATAAAATTAGGAATACTACATGATTCTCCACCTTGACCTGAAGGAGGAGTATATACACACCCTGGTTCGAGTATACTACAATCAATACCCGGAGTAAGTTTACATATTTCTGCTTTACTAACAATTGAAAACCCAGGGGGACATAAACAATCTATATTTCTTTCAAAAATACAATCCTCATCTTCTAAATCATAAACATTTTCTCCATCAAGGACCATAACGTTCTCATTGCTTAATTTACATGGACATGCATTATTAGCAGTTCCACATCTTTCATTATTTGATTCATAATCATCATTTCCTGAACCTGAACAATATTTGTATTTTATTTCCCCATCTTTATATTCACAAGGTTTCCCTGGACCATTTTCATTATTTTTCTCTGGACTTATAATCTCGTATTTTTTAAATTGAATACCACAACGATTATTTTCATCTCCACAATTTCCTTTATCCCAATCAGACCAATTTCCTTGACATGCATTCGGCTCAAAATAAATACTTCCACTTTGACTTCTTTCTTTAATATCATTTAAACCACCTTCCCCTACCTTATTTGCGATATCTACTTCCAATTTAATTGTAGCCTCTTGTGTTTTAATTTTTGGTTTTACACGTTCTTTTGAAAATGAATCGGGTAATATTTTTTCATAGGGCATATAATCTCCTTGAGTATTTTCATCTAATTTCTTATATTTTTTTTTACTTTTTCCTTCTTTTCGATCAGGTTCTAAGAAGTTAATTCCTCCACCCTTCCCTGTATCTCGGAGTGACTCATATTTAGATATCATATCCTGTATTCTTTCAAATGATTGAAGATCCTCTGTTTTTGAATCTTCAAATGGATATGTAGAAAACCCTTCGATATGATCATTATTACAACATAAGATCGCAATGATTAACGAAATTATTAAAATGAATAATATATATTTAAAAATGTCATTCATAGATCTATATAATATAGTATGTTAAAAAAATTATATCAAAAAGATGGAATAATACATATTTTCGACGATGAAACAATGACAAATAACGATATGAAATTATGTTATTTTATAATCAATAACTATAATGAAAAGAAAAAAATAGATTCCTATAAAAAGGAATACTATAAAGAGAAAGGGTTTACTTACTCCCAATATTAAAGTTCACTGTAAATAATTTAATGAATTGAGTAACGGTATATGCAATAAAGATCAATAATATAATTTTTGTATAAATGTTTTCATCAAAATCTTTAAAAAAGTCACCAAAACCTAAATTAGGCAAATCAATCGTCATACTACTCTGAGTAAATAAATTTATATATATCTCTTTGAGAAGTTTTGTATTCTTATGTAATTCATTACTACATTTTTGTTTTTCATAATATTCGGAAATATCAATTATTTTTTGGATTATACTGGGTAAGTACTTTAAAAGTTTTTTTGTAATTATTCTCATTTTATCATTATATTTTTCATCATCAACATTATCTGTATTCATTTTTAAGAATTTACCCATTATTTGTGTTGGATTTGATGTTAATCCAATCTCACATATTTCATCTGTTAGATATACAATATCAAGACATTCACCTATTTCACTTGGATCAATTATCAAAAATTTATTTATTTTGGCTTCAACATATAAAAGATCTTTACGATTATTTGGATCTCCTAAATCAGTTAATTTTGAATAACTATTAATTCTTCGTAAATGTTCATCATCATCATGTTCTGTCATCATTAGTTGATTCATACATGTTTCAAAATCTCTATTAGTTACATCATCTGTTTGAATCCCAAAGAATTCAGCCATTGTAACTTTTTTCGGTCCCCCCTCCTGACCCTCTTCTTGTTTTTCGAGATTATTTTTCATTAACCAATCATAAACCTCTTCAATCACCATTTTGTCTTTTGTATGTTCAGGGAATACATATTCTAAAACACCACCAGTAATACGGTGAATATTTTCTAGATTATTATATTCACTAATAATCGTAGGTAATGGTTGTTCTAATTGATCTTGGGTAAGTTGTTCTCTATCCCACCATTCTAATTCAATACCATTTTCTGATAAAGGAATTGTAAAATCATTAATTACAATGTTATTTTCTGTTTCATTAATATTTGATCCATATTCACTCGTTAGTTTTTCCGTCCTTTTAACAGAAGACCAATCAATTCCTTTATTTAGGTTTTCAATATTATATTCAATTGTTCTTCTTAAAATATCTGAAGTTGGTAAATCTGGAAAATCATATGTTCTATCTCCTTCTGGGGTTAAAAGTTCACCACATTGGAGATTTAGATCCTGTGGAACATTCTGTGAATTGTAATTCTGTATGTTCCCTTTCACCATTTCAAGGTTTGTTGCATTATTTAAATATGATTCAAGTGCTTCTGGATTTGTATTTAAATAACGGAAAGCAGGTTTCATACCTAGATTATCATAATGTTCTTCTGGATGGTCTTCATCATTATAGACCGTTTTTGTAAATGGGTATTGACAATGAGAAGGACAATCCATAAGTTGACAATCATCATTATCATCGGTAGGGGCATCACCTGGATTTCCACCTACAGGGCGACAAGGTAAGTTGAAATCGTTATTATTAACCCACTTCGAACATGTCTGTTTATTCGGGTTCGTTTCACTTTCTATATAACGACACAAGTTACAATCATTCATTATATAATATAATAAATATATATTAATTTACTAATTTACTAATTTTTTTTTGAGCGGTTTCTAAATATCGCGAACCTTCAATTAATTCTGCTATTTTTTGAAATGTAGGGTTTTTTTGATAGTATGCATTCCCTATTAGAATAGAATCCATTCTTTGTTTACCTTGTTTTCTAAAGTCATACTCTTTCATAAAATCCCTCCAATCAATGTCTAGATTAACATTCTTTATTGTTCCACACGATGTTTTAAATGACCCATAATACTTATTCGGTAAATGTTTATGAAGGTTCTTCGCTAGTCCCTGTTTCCAAGGTGCTATTTGATACCATACTCGTTTCCTTTTACAACATGATAGAATATCAGTTAAGCTTTGATCCCCTGTAACTAAGATATCTCTGACACTATCTTTCATAAGGGAAATAAAGATTTCCCTTTTCTGCGGTAAAATATCCGCGCGAAAGGTTATTTTCGATTTAGAGTCTTTCTTATCATAAATCGGACCAGCTCCTCGTCCACCATCTTCATCAATAAAATAAATAGAATCATAATATTTCTTAATTACTTTGATTATTTTTCTCCTAAAAGTATCGTTTTTAAATACCTCTTCATCAATCCATTGAGGTATCACAACTTGAAAATTAGGATGTTTTTTATAGTAAACCTTACATATCATTTCTATGAAAGATAAAAAACATGTCTTTGAATGAACACCCCATGATGGAGAGGGTTGGATATAGACTAATGCATAAGGAGATTTCATTAGATCCTGTTGTTTAATCTTAAAATCATTCATTAACAAACCTAGTTGCCCTTTACCAACGCCAATAGGAAATGTATAAGGGGGGAATTCTCCATTATACTCACTTACACTAAAAGTATTGAATATGTTTGCATATGGAATTAATTTTTGAAATTTCTTAATATTGAATTGATAATTAATAATTGGAATGACAATCATAATATCAAACTTTATCTTTTTAGTTAATTTTAATTCATCATAACCACTACATTCAGCACCATCATATGTTGATCCATCGATTCGAGTTAATTTATAAAAATTAATTCCTCCTACACCTAGATCTTTGTATTTTTGTGGTCCCGTTGTACAAATTGATACCTTTGATGTAGGATACCATTTCTTCAAATAATCATGAAATGTTTTCGTAACAATAATATCTCCAAAACCACCACAAGGGACATTAAATAGACCAATAGATACATCCTTCGAATGTTTCTTTTGTATCTTTTCATTCTCACAGGATTTCCATAATACATTATAAAGGTCTTCAAACTTTTTTGAATGTTGAATACCCTTTACTACATCATTTATTTTTTGATTCATATTATAATATTATATATTATATATTATATTTATGTTCGGTGGAGAATTACTTGCTACTGGATCAAGTAGTTGTATATTTAATCCAAATTTCCCATGTAAGAAGAATGGATTGATTGATGATGAAAGGATTTCAAAGATTATCTTTAATCCAGGGGCAAAAGAAGAAAGTCAACATGAAAAAAAAATGAATGAAGCAATCAAAAAAATAAAAGGATATTCTTCTTGGGCTATTATTTTTGACCAGTTTTGTAAGCCTTTTCCAAAAGAAGTCCTATCTACCTATGATAAAAGCGGTATGTATAATTGTTTAGATGATGAAGACTTTGTGGATGAATTTGATGAGAATAGCTACATGATGAATGGTATCTATGGTGGAGAAACCATGGATGATAAGTTTATGTCTATGTTTGAAGGTAAGAAAATGAGTATTAATCAAAGGGATAAAAAATTCTTAGAACTTATGAAGATGATGGAACCATTATTTTTAGGATTAAAAAAAATGGATGAGAAGAATATTATTCATAATGATATTAAACCAATTAATATCGTTCTTCATGATGGAGTCTTTAAATATATTGATTTTGGATTGGCAGGTATGTTGTCGAAAAAGAATCACTTTAAACAAAGGTCATTGGACGAATTAAGTTCTGATCGTATTTATATTTATTATCCAATCGATTATCTATTGTATTACGCGACGTCTTCTAAATTAGATGAGGAAGTTGAACGTATTAATACAAAGTATGAAAGGAGAAACTATGATATTCTAAATATTATCCATATGATCTTTGGTAGAAATAGTGGATTGAATGTTATTCAGGAAGTAGTTCAACAAATCAAGAATAAAAAAATTAATCAAACAACAATGATTCGAGGGATTGATATATATAGTTTGGGAATATTAATACCTTTATTATTCCTACGCTCTGAAGTAAATTACTTACTGAAGGAGGAAAGTGATTTAATTAATGAATTTTACTTTTTATTCAGTTTAATGACTTCCCCACTACCGAAAGACAGAATTACAGCTTCGGATGCATATAAACAATTCAAACAATTACTAAATAAATATTCACAGAAAAGGGTTAAGAAAGTCTCTTTAAAGAAAAAAAAGAGAAGTATCAAAAAGGTAAAAAGAAGAGTGAAATCAACAAAGATAAAACATCAAAGGACAAAAGTAAAAAAGAGAAGAGGGTCGATTAAACGAGGAAATAAGAACCGGCGAGCATCATAATAATACCTGCGATTTTTCTTGTATCAACTTTTGATTTATAAATAATTGTAGCAACGAAAAATACAAATAATGTATTGAGGCTAATGATTGATTTCGCATAACCAGGATTCTCACAATTCTTAATTGAATTATAGATTGACGGATCAATAATAAGGTATACAATTAATATACGCATTAAAATAACTATAAAATCATTTAACTTTGGTTTTTGTATTTTAAAGTCGGTAGCAAAGACATACAACATTGTCCCTATAAAAATGATAATATTTGCGATAACCATATACTGTATATAATCATACCTCTTAATAAAATCAAGTGAAATTATATCTCTTATTGAAATGAATATTGCGGCCATAAGTGCATACATTAACCAAACTTCCATTGTAATTATAATAATAGATATAAAATAAGTTTAAAATTACTATTTTTAATTTTCCTTTAATTATGAAATTAAATGAACTTAATTTTGATCTTTTATCAGATAAGGAACTTATCATGATATGTTTAAAATATAAAATGCTTGAAAAAAAAGATATTCCTAAAAAAACAAGGAAAGAAATTTTAGAAATTATAAAAATATATCTACAGAAAAAGTTAAGTGTTTATGGACATAAAAAAGAAGAAAAAGATGTAAAATCAGTCCAAATTCAACGAAGAATGTCAACCTCGGGTAGGGTTCAAAAAGATATCAAGCAGTCTATCCCGCGTCCAACTGTAAAAAGGAGGATGTCCCATCCCATCACAAAAATTGAGAAAATAGACGCAAGTAACACAATTCAAAGAAATGAAGTGAAACGTGTATCTGAAACAGAAGTTAAAAATGAAATTAAATCATCTCAACCACATTATGATAAAGTTGGAATATATCCTGCAGTTAATAGATTAGTAGCTATAGGAGACGTTCATGGAGATTTAAGGGCTACGTTAATTGCACTTAAATTAGCAGAAGTTATCCCACAACAGTCCAATGAAAGGGATTTAAATAGTATTCATTGGTGTGGAGGATCATCTTGGGTGATCCAATTAGGAGATCAAATCGACCGTTGTAGACCAGATGAACTTGAAAAAAATTGTATTAAAGATTTTTCTGATGTATTTGAAGATGAAGGAAATAATATGAAGATTATTAAACTATTTCTGCGTTTGGATGATGAAGCACGAAAAGTTGGAGGGAGAGTATTAGGGTTACTAGGGAACCATGAATTAATGAATATTGATAAAGATTTTAGATATGTCTCCCCCCTTGAATTCTTAGAATTTGTTCCAGAGAAAGATAGAACAAGTAAATATACAAAAGATGGTTATCCATTGGGGTATTATCACAGGACAAAAGCATTCCAAAGAGGGGGGAGTATTGCAAAGACTTATGCATCAAGGAAGAAATCAATTATTATGGTTGGTAATTTTATTTTCGTTCATGGTGGACTAACACGTGATTTAATGAACAAATACAAAATATCTGAAATCAATAATGTCGTTTCAAAATGGATGACAAAAGAAAGCACTCCCGTAGAAGATGATATTTTTGATGAGATTTTTAGGGATGATGATGATATGTCTCCATTTTGGTGTCGTGTTTATGGAGAAGAGGATGAAGAAAATACTGAAAATACGTTCAATGAATTATTAAAAATTATTAATCAAAAAAATAAACTATTAATGCCTGCAAAGGGAATGGTTATCGCACATACGCCTCAATTTATGGATAACAAATACCTTAATTCAATCTATAATAATCGTTTATGGAGGGTTGATGTTGGTATGTCTCGTGCTTTCGGAGAACATGATGCTTGTAAAGAGGATAAATATCGTCAAATCCAGATCCTTATCATTCATGAGAATAAAAAATTTGAAGTAAGGAAAAAACCATTCAATTCAGAAAGACATCCATCATCTGGTATGGGCGGTAATGTTAACCTTCAGAATGAAAGAATGTATTAACTACCACTATCTTTATCAATAGAACTTAAGTTTTCAAATGAACCATCCGAAGATTCAACTTCAAGAGTCAACCCTTCATCTTCTGAACTAGTGGAGTGATCAACTTCAACACTTAATTCTTCTTCTTTTGTCAATGTTTCAAGTATCTGTTTACACGATGATTTAATTTCATTAACTACATCATTATCTAATTCTTCAAGTTCTATATTATTCACTTCTTTTAACATGTAGACAATTGAATGGTAGATCATATCGAGGGCATCTTCCATTGTTGAAGGTATATTCTTATTCTTTTTCTCTTTCTCTTTGAGATTTTGATTTTCTTTGGATAACCTTTCTAAATTTTTTTTCATAGTAAGTAATTTATGATTATTTAGTATATGATTATAATTTACACTAATACCACTTGTAATTAATATGATAATAAAGTAATGGAAATAACGGAACATAGAATAATTAAATTAATGCTTATATTTTTAAGTAAAAGGTAAATAAAATATTGAATATAGTAAGTAGATACTTTACTTAAATGAGTGTAAACTTTCAACAATTAGCCCCTATTTTGGCCGCATGTATGACAACAGGGGGTGTTATCTTTCAAATCGGTAAACAATCTGAAAGATTAGAGGTTATTGGTTTAAAAGTTGAAGCACAAGGAAAAAAAGAAGAATATTACAATCAATCAATTAATAAACTCTTAGGGACAATGGATGTATTAAAAAATGATGTTAATAATATCAAAGAAGATATTCGAGACATTAAAGACTATATGAAAAAGTCTAAGTAATATTTGTTAACACAGAAGGAATCCCTGCCCTTTCTTTATCTGCTTCAGAACATGTATTAGGGATAGGAATATCTTGTATCATTTTAAGGAATATATCAATATTCTCATATTTTTCATGATAGATAACTTCTCCATCTTTATCTTTCTTATTTGTGGTGGTCATTTTTTGAATTTCTTTGAGAAGGTAATGGGATTTAAGGGCGAATTCTTTCCATTCCTCCAGTTCCGTTTTCTTAGGTTTGTATTCACAATCAATTACGATATTCGTTCCATCATAATCCTTCATCTTCATATCAAATACAGATATATAAGGAAGTTCACCCGATTCAGGTATTGTAATCTTCTTTCGTGCATTTGGACTCTGAAGTTCACATACCTCTAAGAAGGGAAAAGCAACAATACGATGTTGATTTTTGATACATGAGATTGTCGTAGTTGAATGAAGGTCACAATAAGTAAATCTCCTTAGAATGTTATCATTATTATGTGCCCAGTACATTACAATCTCATAATTTGTTGTATTAGCTACATGATATGTTATTTTTCTATTTACATGAGCAATCCTTTGAGCTTCTTGGATTCTCTCTTGTTCTGCCCTCCTTCTTTCTTCACGAAGTCTTCTCCTTTCAGCGATAGCTTCTTTCTTTTCTTTGATCTCCTTTGCTTTTTCTTTTTTTTCCTCTGCTGTGATTGTCGGACACCCACGATAAGTGTGTCCCGGCTGATTACAATGGGAGCATACCATCTTATCTTTTTTGAATTACTCAAAGAATTTAATAATTTTTCAAATTTGATTTTTGAATTAAAGATAATTTCTAATAGATAAATAAATGATGGATGAAGATAAGATCCCTTTCATGCTCGCAGGTGAATTTCACAAAGGGATGCCTGCTCCACGATCAGATCCTGAATGTCGTCCTCCTTTAAAATGGAAGGCATCTGAAAAAATGGATGGATACAGAGGACAATGGGTCAAAGTAAATGGAGAATGGATGTTTCTTTCACGAAATCAAAAACCTTTCATTGGAACTCCTGATTGGTATAAATGTGCTCTCCCTGATGTGAACCTGGATGGAGAACTCTGGGTTGGTCGTGAAAATTTTGAATCGATGGGAGTTGTAAGGAGACATAAACCAGATCCTAAAGAATGGATCCCAGTCAAGTTTATTGTCTATGATCTTCCAAGTGTAAAGAAACCTTTTTCAGAAAGGCTGAAACTTCTTCATAAGATTGTAAAAGAGAACAACGATCGTTGGGAGAAGGTGAAAGAAACACTTCCTGAAGAATTTCAAATTGAATGTCCTGTTCAGATGGCGGCTCAGACAACGATTCAATCTGAAGAACATCTTGAAAAGATGTATAAAAAGATCATTGAAAATGGAGGAGAAGGTCTCATGTTGAAATGTCCTAATTCAATGTATGAAGATAAGAGATCAAAGTATATGTTAAAGTGTAAACCTACTTTTGATGAAGAATCAATCATCGTGGATTATAAACCTGGGAATGGAAAGTATACAGGTTCCCTCGGAGCATTCATCTGTAAACCATTGATTAATATGGATACTTATCATTTGATTGATAAAGATGAGAACAAAGAGTTCGCGATATCAGGTATGGACGATGAGATAAGAGGAAATTATGAAGAGACACATCCAATTGGAACAATTATCAATTATGAACACTCTGGAAAAACTGACAAAGGAAAACCTCGTTTCGCGAGATATGTTAGGAAGAGGGATGACATCATTGTGAAGGATGAAATTCAGAATCCATCGACGAAGAAGAAAGAACATCTTATCTCAATCCTTAAGAAAATTGCAGATCATGAAAGGGCAAACGGACAACCATTCAAAGCGACTTCTTATCTAAAAGTTATTGGTCCTTTCAAAAAGTTTAAGGACGATAGTGAACTCACAGAATCAAATATCCGCAGTATTAAAGGGGTTGGAGATAGTATTTATCAAAAGATAGATCAGATATTAAAAACCGGGTCATGTCCTCTCTACGATAAGATTAAAGACATCGTTGATCCAAGGGAACAATTTATGAATATCCATGGAATTGGACCTAAAAATGCGAATGAACTCGTAAAAAATGGTATCACTACAATCGAACAACTAAGGGAGAGGAAGGAACTTTTGAACCAAAAACAGTTGATTGGATTGAAATATTATGAAGAACTTCTTCAACGCATCCCACGAGAAGAAATTGTGCGACATGAAGCTCATTTGAAGAAGTTCTTGAAGAAAACAGACCCTAACGCTGAACTAACGATTGCTGGTTCTTATCGTAGGAATAAGGGAGATAGTGGTGATATTGATGTTCTCCTTAAAGCTGATAATAAAGAAGTATACCAAAAGTTCATTCAAAAACTTGTGAATCAAGGATATTTGATTGAAGAATTGGCATATGGAGAAAAGAAATACAATGGAATCGGTCGGATGGGTCTTAAGGGTGTCGCAAGGAGAGTTGATATCATGTTCACAAAACCGAGTGAATATCCATTTGCCATCCTATACTTTACAGGATCAGGTGAATTCAATCAAATGATGAGAAAACTTGCAAATGAAAAAGGATTCACAATTAATGAATATAATATCGAACATCTTGATTCAGGTAAAGAGGTAGACCATGTGTTTAAGGTGGAAAAAGATATCTTTGATTTTCTAGAGATGGGATACGTTGAGCCCTGGCAACGACTTTAACTTTCATTATATTCATCATATGTTAATCTTATACTTTCGACTATTTCTTCTTTATTTGAAGTATACTTTTTATGTTTTTCTTTTAATTCTTGTAATTCTAAACATTCATCTTCGTTAAGTTTTTTTTTGATACATCCCTGTATAGTCGCGTTTATTTTATTTAATATATCATTGATATTGTTTTCTATATTTCTTAACTCTTCAATTTTCTTTTTCAGTTCTTGTTCTTGTTCTTTAATTTTTTCAATTCTCTCCTTATATGTTTTGGCAACATTCTTTATAATCCTATCGTATGTTTTCCAAAAGTCCGTCCCGAAGAAACCCCTTTCCTTAGCATGATTAACTCTTTCTTCAATCCACTCAATTACCTCTCTAGCTATTTTATCCTTGGGATTGGAATTTCGTGTAAGATGGGGAATATAATATTTTTCAATATGTTCTTTAGGAATCTCATTAGTCTCGATCGAGCGATTAAACTTGTGAATATCCTCTCTAAGATAGTCTTTAGCTGGTCCTGGTTGGACGAATGGTTCTATTACTTCAACATTATCTTCTAGGACAAGGGATAAGTCAGGACTGGTTGGGGCCTGAAAAGGGTCCTTGGGAGGAGGGCGCTGTGGTGGAAGAGCCAGACGATGTCTTTTAAGTCTTCCTTGTAAAGGCCGATTACTTTTCATACCACCATGTAGTCATTTTCTACTTTTACCACCAGTTGATTTTGTCTTTTTCAATTTACTTTTACTCTTACTCCTTCTTATCGGTGGAGGAGGGGGCCTTTTTGTGAGGGATTTCTTTAGATTTTTTAATTTACTAGTCCGACCCATCGCATGTAGTTTCATAGCAATGCTTTCAGGTGGTCCTTTTCTTCTTCTTGTAGTTTTTCTTGGACGTGATCTAGATTTTGATTTTGATTTTGGTAAAGCTTGAACCGGAACTTGAGGTGTTTTTGATCTTTTTTTACTAGTTCTTAAGTTTTTTATGTATTCATCTTTACAGTAATTACACGCATTGATCTTTCCACTATCACATTGTAGTTTCTGTTCAAACATTTTTTGAGCATGTTTTTCTGCGTCTTGTTCAGATACACCCTTACTTTTTAATAAACGCACAAGTTTATCACATTCTTTCCTCATATCTTCTTGTCGTATTAATCTTCTTCTTAATTCTAGGTTCATTCTTTCTTTTTCTTTCTGTCTCTGTTTGATCATCCTAATACGATCTTCATTCATACTTTCATTTTGTTCTCTTACCATTGATTCATAATCTTCTTGTGTCATTTCTAATTCACCACCACCTTTCATTGCTTTGATTATATCTTTGATTATATCTTTATCTTTCATAAGTTTGATACAATTACCTTCACAATGTTTATTGTGTTCTTTTATCCTTTTCTCGATTTCCTTTTTATCCAAACCCATTTGTTTTCCTAATTTACGCATGATAGTTGGAAATGTCTTTTTAAC
>MDTA01226625.1_pt1 | contig 25356 bp, 34 predicted proteins | sample 811151 | NCBI WGS metagenome assembly MDTA01 (sample SAMN05326648, study PRJNA326480) | marine metagenome | isolation source: seawater | place: Indian Ocean: South | collected 2010
GAAGGTGTCAGGGTTGAAACACAAGCGCTTGTGTATTTACTGTCTAACATTATATAAAGTATTCATAAGTTATAATGATCGCACTTGTTGTATTTTTACTATCTTCTGTATGTATATACTTTTCCTATACTCACACTCAGAATTACCTAAAGCACAATACACTAGAGTTCACTACACTACCTGTGAACAAGCAGTATTATGTTGTAAAAAATGTTATCAAAGGTATCTATCTTGCTCTACTTTCTGTAGTAGGTGGTATTCTAGTGATACCCGGCGTGTTTCGCAATGAATTCGACAACAATACTATTCGTATTTTAGCAAGTATGTACGTCTCCAATGATTTCATAGGCCTATACAAGGTCAGTAATCTACCAACAAGTACGAGATTGCATCATGCGACAACACTCATCTTTTTGCTGGTATCGTGGTCTATTGATTTCCAGACCAATAATGTAGGTCAATTGATACTATTGTACACCTATTTCTCGGCATTGACCTTTCCGGTGAATTTGTATCTGGGGCTACGTTTATGTTATCCTGTAGAATGGTTGAAACATATATCTAAATACATATATTTATGGGTTTGTATACTGAACTGGGGTATTCAATACTACTGGTACATCCCTAGTTCTGGCACATACATTTACTTTTGTCTGCTGCTGGCAATTGTATTCGACGACATCATATTACTCAAATGGTTATGGAAATAGGGTTGTCGTGTGATCCCGGTGCCGAACCGAACATGGTTTCTATGCAATGTCTCGCACAGTAGTATTCTTCTCTTGCATGTCGAGGTGCGTCTCGATCCACCCAATGACTGAATGCTGCACTGCATAATCCGTGCCGTATACAGTTTGCCATCAACACGATGTCGCGTGGCGGATCGTCTTTTAAAAATTGAGATGCCAAGTACAGTTTAAAGGCGTCGTCTGTAATATACTTTACTACTAATTGAACAAAAAGTTCACGACCCTCTTCTATGACGGATTCTCCACCCGATTCTCCATCCGATCGGTGATGATCCGGTCTTTGACGCTTGTTCTTTATCTTCTTCGTTGACTTTGCCGTCTTTACTTCTGTAAATTTTCTCTTGCACAGAGGGCATGAATTCTCTGTTTCAGACCATTTGATGATACACTTGCGACAAAATTCGTGTTGGCAACAATCGAGACCCGCCTTGTTTTTGGGTTTGCACATGCATATGACACAGGTTTCTTCGGGTGATTTTCTTTTCGGCATCTCGTATAAATGTACTTGTTTATATATACGCGCTTTGGATCGTTGTGTAGTATGCGAGTCGGTTCTGTTCGAGCGTGTCCTCGTACTGGTAATGGAACCGACGAACTTCGGTATGAATTCGGTTACGTTTCGGTATCCATGTATTGTACCATCCAAATATCCATGGAAATACTATAGGTACATTATATCTACATGCTATGTACATTCTAAGGTCATATAGGGGCATGGGTAATAAAGTATAATACTGTTCTTTACCAATATATGCCAAAATGTCCACTTTTGCTTCTTTTGCACACCGTAAAAATCCCCATCGTTTCGTGTACTGTTTCCCCTTCTCCATTGCCACAATTTCCGGTACGCCACCCGGTAGCAGTATGACCGATGTCGTTTTTAATCCAGTGAGTATATCATTGTATGTAGCAGGTATAGCTCCTAGATGTTTGGCCACCCAGCCGATGACAGGTACGGCGAATACTATGGGTGCTACAGCTATCAGCGTCTTCGATTTTGGTCTTAGGTGTATGCCCACAAGTGCCATGGTGCATAGAACGCCATGCGGGTGACAGCAGATGAGGTGTCTTTCTTGTACGATCGGTATATCGATAGGACCAAACCATTTCTCAAAAGGGCAGGAGGCAATAATGTCACGCAAGGACGACTCTTTGATCTGACCGAAGGACAAATAGATTCCAGCGGCTATCATCAGAGATATAGGGAGTGATACGACAAAAAATGGTATACTAAAGAAAAACCCTACGAGAAAGATAGGAAGAAAAAAGATCCACATGAAAAGGAGCAGTACGATAAGTAGAGCCCATAGGAAAAGCATTGTATATATTATCGTGATAAAGTATTTATATGCACCACTGCGTAATCAACTGCAAAATTCCCATGGATATGCCATACCATTATGCGAGGCATGCGATTCGTGTTATTTTGTTTCCAGTGTTGGAAGAATTTGGATACGTGATTCCCGAAGAAGATTTACAGCAGCGCCTTGAGAAACGCTATGGCGAATGTACAAAAGCAATGATGATTTCTTTATTTTTGTCCGACGAGGAGGCTATTAAAACTGCTTCGATACGCGCGGAATGGAAGCCATTGGAGACTACGGTGGCTCTGGACAAATCGGAGCGCAAGGCACTGCGTAAGATGTCTAAAAAGCGTACACGTGAAAATACCGAGTGCCATATATGCCTCGACACTTGCGAGAGACCCATCACCATAGAATGCGACCACACCTTTTGTTACGAGTGTATCAAAAAATGGATGGGTATTAAACGAACTTGTCCAGTCTGCGACAAAGAGATTAACGTTGCAAAGTATATGCGTGAGAAACGACAGAAGAGGCCTTGTAAAAAGATTTTACCGAAGTGAGTTCCAGTATTTTTTCCATCTTTAAATGTATATAAACATCCTTGTGATATAATAACATTCCGACTACGATATTCAGTGTATTCTCGAATATATCATCCGTGCTAAATATATGGTCCCATACAAGGAGCAGACCATTGTAATCGAACCAGTTGGCAAATAGGGCAGGCAGGGTTTTGACGATGAGGAGTTTGATGTACCCGAAGCCTCTCAATTTGGAGGCAAGGAAAGCATTTCGACTCAGTAATTTGAGCCTGACAACACCGGCAGTGGAATCGATCCATTTCATCACATATGGATCCTTGTCGTCACGTGGAAAGAGTGGGCGCAAAAAGCCCATGATGGTGTGCAAGGAGTAAAAGGTATCATGCACGGCGAATTTGGGACAGTCTTCATAGTAAACACGGTAGAGGACAAAGGCGATGAAACACATTCCCTGAGCATAACCTACACTATTGTTGATCTCGGCATAGGCCATGAGGACCGACCGTATATTACTGATATGCTTCTCGGTATTGAACCACCCCACGGTAGGAAAGGTCCGACGCAGATCATTGTTCATGGTCGTTTGGTCTCGTATTCGATCCGGTGGTACAACAGGCGATTCACGTAATATACGTATAAGTTTCATGTCTCCTATGAGAACATCACGCCATTTCGCAGCCCTCATCCTATATTAGTATATGTATACCCTGTACTATAATTTATACTACAATTAAAAAAGATAAGGTATATAAGTATGGATATGGTAGATTAAATTATGGAAATGTTACGCGAAGGATCGAACGGTTTATTCAAAGGTGTCTTAGTAATCCATGCAGTCTCTACAACTTTCTCTGCCGCTGTACTCGGTATCCACTATAATGCTAAAGATGTAGGTACTACTTACAGTACTCTCAATCTAGTGAGTGCCTCGGTGGCTATAATCGCACTCGCAAATGCTCTATTATCTATTTTGAATGCGGCAACCGGACTTCCCAACGCGTGGAGCTCCGGTGACGAAACAAAACTGAAAATGGTATCACTTAATAATGCACGTAACATCATGACTGGTACCTCCATGATCCTAGCAGCCTTGGTATATGGGATGGAGCCTGAACCCGATGTTGCGTTGACAATTACAGTCGTGGTATTACTTCCATTGGTACGCCTTTTGGATACCATGTTGGACACAGGTGGCATCGGCATCGCCGTACAGTGCCCAGATAAAGTCGAACGTAGCGATGACTTGAAAGAACAAATTACAAATGCTCTCGGTGAAAAGTTTATGCCAGCCATGTTTGCATTCTTATCTCTGGGAACTTCAATCGTTTTGTGTATCATTTACATGGCTGATATTGGGTTTAGTTGGGAATCTGAGAGTTTCGACGATACACTGTTGATAATTGCACTTATCGCACTTTGTGTTCACGAACTTTTGATTCTGTCCACAGTTATATTACAATTTAAATTTGCTCAAGCGGCCATTTTGGGATGCTTTGGAAAAGACGTAGATTGCGACGACGGCATAACTGCCCATTCCCTCAATGAAATTCCTCTCGTTTCCGCCCTTGTATTCACTTACAACTTGCTGTCATTATCTCTATTGGCAGGAGAACGTTTTGAAGAAGGTAAATCAATCAATTTATTGGGTGCAATGATTGCCATTATTGGGTTGGCAGAAATTGTTGGCAGACGTCTGATTTAAATAAAAATCCCAATCATTTCTAATCTTCTACATAAATATAAACTATCATTCAATATCATAGACTCGTATGCTTTTTTATTCGCTTCCCTTGTCGATATATCTTCTCGATGTAAAATATTAAATTGCATTTTTGGACGCGTTGACACCATTGAATAGACCGCCTGACCGATTCGATACGAGTGTATACTAATATCTTTATGATTTACAGTATATATTTTTTTACAGTCTTCGCGATACCATATCTTTTTGTAATGCATTTGATCGTATAATTTACGTCGGGTGGCTACCTCCATGTGTAGCGATTCTTGTACTCGCAAATAGCTTGTAATGTGACGCAGTAGATCATCTGGCAACATACTATATAAATATCCCAAAGTGTATATATAGTATGGATAACGAGGATATCGAAAGACGCATCTATGGCGAAGATACTCCGAGTTCACTGGGTGAAGACCCGCTGAAATCACTTCGTGGCGATGACACACCAAAACCACAGTTTACTCTACCCGAGGACGGCGAAGATACCCCAAAGAAACAAATCGAACCAGAGTCGGTCAAACCAGTAGCAGAAACACCGCGCATCACTGTACCTATGAATCTCAAAAAAGGGGATGAGACACCGAAGCCGCAGTTTTCAATACCCAGCTACGAAGAGACACCAAAGCCTACACCGAAGCCACGTGCCATTCCGCAGTTTGAAGTTCAAACGCCAAAGTCACAATTTGAGGCCCCTCCGGAAACGCCACGGGAAACGCCGCGGCCTAGGGAAACACCCAAAGCCACGCCGAAAGGCTTCGCGGTCCCTACTCCGCGGGAGACCCCTAGGGAGACTCCCAAACCTACACCGAAAGGCTTCGCGGTCCCTACTCCAAAAGATACCCCTCGTAAGCGAAAGCAAGGTGAAGAAACACCACATTCTAAATTTGACGAGTCTGTAAAACAAATGTTGGGCGACAAGACACCGAGTTCCATAGGGTCTAATGCAGAGATAGATCTGATTAATAGAGCTATGGAAACCCCTCTCAGTCAGGTGGGTCAAACACCGTACAGTACCTACTCCGTTACCAGTATGGATCCAAAAAAGAAAAAGAAACGAAGATACAAACTAGACCCAAAACCATTATCTTTTCGTTCCTATCTGGCATCTGCCTATTCCTTTTTCGAAGAAGAAAAGTTGATTGACCTCGAAGGTAAACAACCGTTAACCAACATTACCGCACTGACGGAAGGGTCAAAAAAGAAACAGTCTGCTCAAGGTGATAAATTGATGCTCAAGCTCAAACAGCTTTTGGATTATGTACCTCGTTCCTACAAAGGCTGGGAAAGAAGTAAGATGCAAAAAATATTTCATAGGAATTTCATGCAAGCGACTTGCCTTCACTTGTACAGACAAGACCCCGATGTGGACATGGACCGCATCATGAAAATCAATGGCTTTAACAATCTAAAGCAACAGGTGTTATGCCTCACACCGAGACGCTTTGGAAAGACCACCAGCGTAGCTATGTTCGTAGCAGCTTATGCTATGACTGTGCCTCACTCCGAACAATGTATTTTCAGTACTGGACGTCGTGCATCACAGAAATTGTTGGAGCTCATTCGAGATATGATAAAAGCAGGAGAACATCGAGACATGTTTATCAAATGCAACGGTGAAACGATGCTTCTTCAGGGTAACGACCCGCTGGATATTCGCAAGGTACACTCGTATCCTTCTTGTGCCAAAACCTTACGTGGTTCTGGTGGCGATGTCGTTTATATGGAAGAAGCTGCCTTTATGGCTTTGGATGTATTCTTTGAAGTAATTGTGCCCCTATTAGAGATGGAGACTACGGCATTGATAGCGATTAGTACACCATTAGACGGAATGAACTTCTATAGTGAGATGTTCGATTTAAAAGGCGGTGATGGTGAGCCCTTATTTAATACTTTAAGAATGGGTTTGTCCTGTGAAAAATGTCAGCGAGAAGGCAAAGCCGCCGAGTGTACGCATATGGCTTCAGTAACCCCGCCATGGAAGTCTCAGGCCAAATTCGATATGGTAAAAGCAATCTATGGTGATAGGAAAGATTTACTAGCACGAGAGTCTATGGGTCAGATTACAAACGACGCGGCCAGTGTTTTCGCGCAGGGAATGGTCGAAAAGATGCTTGCAAAATCCTGTTGGGTACTCAAGAACAAGGCGAAGTATGTCTTCCTAGGCGTAGATCCCAACGGAGGTGGAGATTCCCAGATGGCCATTGTGACTATGGTGATGGAGATGAACAATCTTATATTTACCGGATTTGAGACGTATCCGACTCGAAATCACGACCAGATAGAGCATCTATTGTTGGGTCATATTCGAGCGATACGCGGTCATCCCGATTTACGGGAAGCGTGGATCATCAATTTCTTTGAATCCAACCTCGGATTAGAGGCGGCACATATGGCACATATGGTACGTAATGAAAGAAAGTGTTATACGCAGTATGAGAAAGGTAAATGCGGTGTTTTAACGACGCACGAGAGGAAAGAAAAATATACGCATTCATTTTTGAATTATTTTAATACGGAGGCAGTTCATTTTATAAACGACTGGATCTGTGTGAATCCTTTTGAAGACGCCAATGATCGGCACGGGAAGGTTCGTTCAGAACTAAAGAAACAGATGTTGTCTTTCCAAAAAATGGTGCTCACGAACGACAATGCGCCGTATCAACTGGCGAAACACGTGTACACCGGTAAATTAAAACCGGGTATGAATGATGATATCATAATGACCATACTGTTTACGACCTACTGGGCCATCGAATTTGTGGCACGACGCGTACAGGCGCCATACGAGAGTTTTGAGACTTCTTAAGGCGGAACATCCGGGAAAGACTTCTTTCTCTTTTTCACCGGACATGGTGGGTTTTGCAAGGGTTTATCTTTACGCTCTTTCCGTTTGCGCTTACGTTCAAGATAATTCTCTTTAAACTGTTTGAGTTCAATATTGATAGATATCACCTTCTCTAGACGCGCTTCAAGTTCCTTGATCTCCTTATCACGAAATTCGACTTCTACTTCAAGCTCGATCCTTTTTTTGACTTCATTTTCATGCATCAACTTGAGTTTGTTGAAGGTCTCCGTGTTTTTTTCGCTGACTTTGCGATATTCCATGAATGCCGCTTCCTCCTTATCGAATTCCTTTTCGAGACGTTTAACTTCTGCGACTAGTGCATCGTTGATAGCGCTTTCGGTCATGTTGATTTGTGGAGGGAGTACGTGTACGTGTACAGGGTACGAGTGTGTGTACAGGGTACGAGTGTGTGTACAGGTACGAGTGTAAAAGGTATGTGCATAAAAAATATTTACATTAATCGTGCTTGTCATCACAACATTCTTCTTCACAGTCTTTACTATGGTAATACGATAGGATAAGAATAGCAGTGACGGCAGCAGCAGTTAAAAGAATAGGAGTTTTTAAATTAGTAAGATCCATTTATTTGTATTGTTATACTTTATATACTCCATACTACTAGATCCACGCATTCAGTATCGTTGTACGGCTCGATGACAAGCACCTTTTTGAGCCACGATACCTTGCTCATAGGGCAAGTTTGTACAAAAGCCCGGCTCGGTTTTTCTTGCTGGCACACAAATCTGGTATCGAAATTGCATGTCATCCCTTTGTAGCGGTCTTGCACCTCTGTTTCGTTGTTCTTACAGTATCGTCCCATAGAAATCAATCTCGGTGGAAAGGTCTGGGTCTGTATGTACTCGCCATAGTCGGACCACAATTGGATCATCATCAGAATAAATAGGACTCCAGCGACCGACAATACTAACCCTTTACAGAACATTCTTCTGCAATTTGGTTTCTTCGCATGAGCTTGTACCTGATCTACTAAATTTTGTCGTTCCAAATTGTGATGCTCGGTAATTTCATCGTCAGAGTCTTGTTGTATTTGTGTATCTTCTTGTGGCATTTCAATGGTCGTCATTTTTACGATAAATAAAGGTATATATACTTTAATTAATATTAATCTTCTATCATATCTTCGTTTAGGCATGGTGCCATAAACACACGTAGAGTACCCCCGTCTCCCATGTACGCACTCATTCGAAAAGGCATTCCATTTGCCCACCCCATCTCAATATCTTTCGATATATCACCGATGGTGAATGCTTTCGTTACATTCTTGTTTCCCAATTGTACCGGTTTCGCCTCCTTGTTCACTTCGTACTCGATGCCAAAACTAGGCATGGATTGTGTCGAAGTGACTGATCCACCGTCTCCCTTGCTGCTCAGTACCAGTGATTTCTCTCTGGGTTTTATCTCCAGTGTGGATTTGGTAAAATCAATCATATTCTTCTTCCATTTCTTCAGGTAGGATGGAACAATTTTGATACATACATTTTCTTCCATTTCCGGTATGTCTAAATTCTCCTGTTCGATGTTCATCGGGCGTATCTGGTACTCGATGGATTCATCCTCTGATATTCTCGTAAAGGTCAACTTATCGTCCGATTTCTTTATCATCTTGAGGGTATCCTTCGGATTGCAACCTGATAAGGCGTTTAATAACACCGTCAGATTCAATCCAATGCTTGTGGGTACTTCACATTGAAAGGAAGAAAAGTAAGGTACCGGTAAGTTGACATCGATGAAAACCGAATGACAGTTGGACATCGTAAACATGCTTATGCCTTCCGGTTTGCAATCGAGTACCACTTCATTCTCAAACTGTGATATGAACTTAAATAGATCGTAAACTTGCTTCGCGGTTTTGAATTCGCAGTTCATTTTTACTCTGGCGGCAGGTATTTATAGGTGTGGGACACGCGTACCGACCGGAGTACCGAGCTACCGGGGTACCGGGTACCGAAACCGAAACCGAAACCGAGTTCGGTATAACCGAAGTATAAATATTAATAGGTGGTCTATGTATAGTCTCTATGTTAAGTAAAGTGGTATCTTCTATTACTTCTATATTTAGTGCAAAGTACTATGTGTCACAACAATTGGCTCAAATGCAGGCGCATAATCTAAATCGTGAACGAATTATAGATAAAGCCGAGGGTGCAACGAAAAGAGTAATACAAGACATCTTCGAAAAATACGACAAGGCAATTTTAGCGGATCAATATGGGTGGATAAAGAAGAGGAATAAATTACATCTTATTGAACTGGATGATGAAGGAAAAACCTTATCACCCGGTGGTGGGAAAATTAATCCTTGTGAGGGCGAGTTTCACCGTGGTATTTTTCCTCCTTCGGATGGTATCGAAGCCGCTCTCGAGGAATGTAAGTCAAAGGTAAAAATATACCAACTTACATATGAAGCTTTAGGAAAGAAATATGAGACATTTGCTAGAACTTATGTTTCAAATATTGAATATTGGATATTGACACTGGAAGCTCTCGAGCAAGATATGGCTCTATAAATATAAATACCATGTTATAAAATGTCAGTGGTGAGACAGGATCCAGATCTAGAAACTTTTGTCAACGAGGTAGAGGCTAAAGTCTTGCTATTGATGGAACACAATAAGAATTTGGAACGGCGTGTAAGAGTATTAGAAAAGGCGGCAAAGAAACACGGTGTGAATGTTGGTAGTCATGAAGCAGATAAAGATGCGTGTATTATAGTATAAATATAACTAAAATATTTGATTAGATGAAGACCAATCGTATTTATTTCGAGAAGCACTTGAATTACGACAATGAAAAATTGATACGCACTTCAGAGCTTCGTAGAAAAGTAGTACAGGCAATAGATTATAGAAAAAATGGATATGATATATGTACAGAGTATTACGAAATGTTAAAAGACATTATGAATTCACACGCTAGGATGAAGCAACCGTTGCTTTTTGTATGGAACGATAACAATTCCACCTGTTGGAAATTCGAACAATTGCATATTCTACAGTTGATGGCTACATGGGCGCACGATACCGCTGTAGACAAGGACCCGAAAGATGCAAAGCCATGGTTTGAAAAAGCCGTTCGTCATGGTTTGGAAGCTCTACGTGTTCTTCAAACATATACATGGAGAGACTCTACAAACTCTCTGCTTCCCATCATGCAAGATAGATACCATTTGGCATGTACTTATGTGTATGCCAGTGATTTTTATTACAATATATACACGTACAAGCAGTTGTTGTACCCGATTAAAAAATCGTTTCAGATGATGGAACTGGCTTCACGATTATGGAAAGGATTGGACTACGAACCGTTAAAATATAGACACGCTTTAAGTTTAAAACATACGGCAGAAAAACTAGAAGACGACCAGTGCGGCGAACGTGTAGCGTTGATGGAAAAGGCCATTGAATTGGACTCTTCCGATGAAATACAGCAAGCGTATAATTTATGGAAACAGCAGAACGATTCTGTATATTTTAACGAAGTTGTCACAGAAAAAGAAGTAGAATTGTTATCACTGAAAGAGTCTTTCGAAAATATGAAAGTGATTTTGGGAACGAAATAACTTTACTTCGATAGCTTTTCAAGTTCGCGCATGTATTTTAATCCTGATTCGAGAAATAGTTTGGCGTTGGGTACCTTGTAGTTTTGTGCTAGGTAGATGCCTACGGCGATACCGAATGCGACACGCAGCATTTTAAAAGCTAAAAAAAGTATTTATAATATAAACTAACAATTGTCTATGGTCCATTGAAATCAAAATTATTCTACTATTTTGTACTTTTCGTATTTTAGAAATGCACGAGTGTCCTATCTGTATGGAAGCAAAATGGAGTATTTTTACAAATGTATGCTCACACCATTGGTGCAAGGAGTGCCACCAGAAGCTTTTGGCCCACAAGCATACAGAGTGCGTAATTTGTAGACATCCCATTGTGCTTCCTACCAAATACAGAAAAAAGGAAAATTTTTACATCGACTGGCTGCTATCTGGTGGTGAGCCTGCGATGAGATGGCGTTCCAAAAGATACCGTCGAGGTCGTTTTCTCGACTATAAATATTGATCACGAGTACTAAAATGAAACATATATTTTATGGTATAGGTACTATACTGAGTATATTATCTGTTGTCATTTTCCTCTCTCGGCCACGAGACCACCGTCTGGATGTAAGTTTTTCCGCCTTTTGGGTACTTGTTATCCTGTGTCTTATTTTTGATTGTAGAAATGAAATGGTACGTCGTGAAAGAATACAGCGTAACCTTAATTCTGGCCGACGTCGTGGATCATTTAATGTTTGATTATATATAGCGGACCGCATTTTTGAAATGGGCTGTACTGTGGCTATACAGGTGCACCCTATGAAACCCGAACCGGAACCCGAACCGGTAGTGGTATCAAAACCCGTAGTTGTAAGAAAAGACTCCTATACGACCATCATGATCGACGAACCCGAGTTAGATTCGGAACCGGAATATGTATAACCGATTTTTGTAAATGTAAAAAATATTTTGAGGGTATAAATACTATGAACAACCTTTTTAAATGGGGAACACAGTCACGGTAAGTGTAGGAAATAGCGGTGTAGTAGCACCAGCACCTTCTGAAGGCGGTGGGACGAATATATCGGTAGGTGGTGCCGAAGAAGAGGAAGAAGAACTCGGTTGCCTAGAGAAACTAGGGTGTCTACTGTGTAGTGGTTGATTTGTACTATAAAAGAAAAACTAATTGTAAATAAATGTCTCGATATACTTCATATACTTTAGAATTCACCGATGATCGAACAAACCCTGATAGAGAAAGAAATAGAATCGATCTGTCACCCTTCGTGATAAGTAACTTTACGCATCATATGATGGGAGAAATATCTGGAAGACGTCATATGGCCTCTCGAAGGCGTAGACCGACGCGGTGCAATTGTAGAGGGTTGCAAGCATGTATACACTGTAGACCTACTCTGTTACCAGAATTTGCAAGTGATAATATGATGGGGATGTTTCAGATGAACGATGAAATACCGAGTATAGTAGAAGTTACTCGGCCTAGAGCAAGAATAGCAACTTTTAAATGCGAGGGAGATTTGGGAGAGTGTAGTATATGTCAATCACAAATGAAGAAAGGAGAAATGATATGTAGACTACCTTGTCAGGAAACAGTTTCACATGCATTTCATAAAGATTGTATAACACCGTGGTTGGAAAGAAACAACACTTGTCCCAATTGTAGAAGTCAGTTATAAAATTCTATGTAATACTCGTCTGAGGTATACTCTTCTTCTTGTTTCTCGCATGGTACATGTAGTTTACCAGTTGATTTATTAATATACCAACCCGACTTACGCACACCCGAACGATCAGGTAAATCTACACTGAAGAACATATTGTCTTCTTTTGTTGTCATCAGTGTATACTTCTTACCGTACTGGTGCTCCTTCCACCACTGGTCTTCTTCTCGCGGTGAGAGTTTCATTGTGCTCGGTAAACTTTTGTGCAATACAAACCGAAAGGACTTTCCCTCGCAGATACCTCGAATGGTGTCGTTCATTTTTCTGTCACGCACCGGTATATATAGGTGTGCATAAATACTAAAATGTTGGAGGAGTGGTTGTCCTATCAGAGGTGCGTAAACCGAAGTAACCGAACTAACCGAACTAACCGAGATCGGTTATGCAAGGCAGAGTACAAGGCCTTCCTCATGGCCATGGAGCACAACCAACACTCTGAGAGGTAATATATTTTATATAAATATATAAGATATAATATATAAGATATAATATATAAAATATAAAATATAAAATATAAAATGCAATTTAAAAGCGACTATGGTTCGGTGATTCAACTGGCGGATGTGCCATATCCACAGGTCTGTGAGATCTACGAGAAAAGATCTGAGCATGGATTGTGGGAAGGTGCCAATGTGGGTGCGTGGATTGAGGTAATATTAAACAATAATAATATTTCCTTTAAGAAGAAAAAGAAAGTAAAATCTCCCGAAGGTTGGTTTTACTATGTGTTGGAAATTGATGGTATGGATCACTGGTATTCAATTGCCAAAAAAGATGGTAAGATATGGGTGGTTGCCGAGAAAGTCAGTATTTAAATATATTTATATTTTGTATATGTCTACACGTATTTACGCTACTTTACCAAAATGTCCTGTCTGTCTTCGCCGATACTCACCCGAGGTAAAGCCTATGATATTACAACCTTGCTCACATGGCATGTGCGAAGTATGTATAACAAAATACCGTGAAATAAAAGACGAAGAGGGGGAAGATATCAAATGTCCCAAATGTCGCGAGGTTGTCATTGAGGAAAAACCAAACTACGATCTTATTGATACCATGCCAAGTCAAACGGAAGGTAATTATTGGGTGAAGAAATTGATGGACGCTTTCGATGAAACCGGTGTTACTATACCTGTACATAGACATGTCGAGGAACTTTCAAAACTGTTGGTTACCCGTATCAATAGTGATAGACAACTACAGTCGTTATCAAATACCGAAAAGGGAGAATGGATACAATCCGATATAAAACTGATCAAAAGCATGAAACAAGAACTCGTCGATTGTGTATTAGAGTTGGACATCGAGTTTAAAGAATTGCATGGGTGGATTCAGATATTAAATTTACCCTCGTGTATCGAAAATTACCTGATATCGGAGATGTTGACGGTGTATGAGAACAAACAATTCTTGAAACAGTTTAACGCCGAATGGTTGATGGATTTGATTCCAACTTCTGTATAAATAGCTCTTGTATATATTCAAATGCAACAAGCGACTTTTGTATGGTCTCTTATAAATATATCATGCTGCTGTATAGTCACGACTGGTATCGTGGACGATTTACTTACATATCCATTCGTAAATGACGATAAACACGAATACTTAGAGCGCAAGATGAAAGCATTCTTTTCCTTCGCTCTGCTCGAGTTTGTCTCATCATGCGTCTTGTTAACACTGGACGATTGGACAATATTACCCTTTATCTTGTTAGGCATAGGATGGTTCATGTCAGGCGTTGCCCTATTCAATCAGTATAAGATAGCATACCATAGTGATACCATGGAGAGAGAACAGGCAATGTTTAAGTCAAATATTATACGCGCTGTACTATGGGTAGGTAGGTTTGTGTGTTTAATTAGTTTTATGATTGTTTATTATTAAATTTTTAACATTGAGCAGTATCCCGGAATTTCTTCTTTTGAAACCAAATATACATATTTGATAATACCCGGCGTACCACCATTCTTCATGGCCGCTTCAGCGCAATCTTTTGGCAGACTTTCTATGAATGGTTTACCGGCGTAAATGGAGTCGATAAAAAATTTACACGAAGTTCCCCAAAATCTACTATCGTGCATAATGTATTTTCCGTCCGTTTTACCGGATTTAAATGTGTTTGGATTCCGTTTCTCTTTTTCAAATCCTACGCAAACTATCGCATGGCCTATTTTTGGTGATTCGCCTTTATGATATCTGGATTTTACCCATTTTGATATGATATCTCGGCTTTTAATATCGGTAGGATATACGAAATCGGATATGGCAAATATGGCTATACCACCTTTTCCTAAATGGTCAACCAAAAGTTCCTCTCTATAATCTTCATTAAACACATCCGGTATTTGTTTAAAAAACATTTGCTTGTAATTTGACCCAAATTTATTTTCCATCAAACCTTTAAAGCGCAAAAGAGATGTTTGGAGGCTCATACCGCGTGTTGCTTCTAGGTATTTCTGTGGGATGTAACGATTTTCAGATGGAATATCATACTTATATTTTATTTTTGTTGGGATATACTTAGTTTCTTCACCATCTTCATCTCCGACATATACATATTGACCGGGATATACCTCGTTAATTTTTCTTCTTCCTCTTTTTGTCCAGTAATCGCCATACAGTATATTAGATATTTTGCCTGTCTCAGTATAAATAGTTATAACTTTGCCAATTATTTTGACCTTTTTGCCCTTATATATAGCTTCTTTATAAGGCCATAACAGGTGATTATCTATAATGCTGGGATATATATTATTATAATAATCTGACATTTTAGTCGTAAATGGCCCATGTATCAATTCATATGCATTTCTTACTGCTTCTATGGAACATGTATTTTTTCGCTGTTCACGACATTCTATACTCATATATCAATACTCGCATAAAATTATATACAGCTAAATTCTTATTCCAGTATAAATATATTTATTAGTATCTAAAATGTCCAGATCTGTGTTCAACCGCAACAAGACAAAATCTACTGTAGCTGACAATATAATAAGCAAAATGGATGATGATGAAAACCCAGACATGAATGTGAAATTCAAGGGATACATGCATGGCGGTAGAGGCTTTGCTTTGGAAGTATTAAACCTAGAATCACTGACAGAAACCACGCTCAACCTATGGAAGAGTATCATCGAGGGAGAGGGGCTTCAGTCGTATATCAAAACGGACATCATGTCGGGTAAAGTGAACATACAGTGTACACCAGTAGTAAGGCGAAAAAGGCCATGGTATCTATTTTCACTGGCCTATTTAAGTCTTTCTCTAGTTTGCATATACCTGCTATGGACTCGTCATCAGATGTAATGTTACAAGTATCATTCAAGAAACACAAGGGGTTGCATGACAACGACAGTCGCTTCGTCGAAGAGGTTATTAAAGTAGTTAGCTCTCTGGATGGTTCTTCCTCCATGAAGCTAAAATTGTTTACCAAATTTCCTAGCCGCTTTACCATTATACTCTGTGATCCGCCGAGAATGACACTGAATGATATGAACCAGATATTTATGATGAACGAAAAGATCATTCAAATCAAAACGGATTTACAAGCGGGAGAATTGAGAATCGAATCCTTTAAGCACAATGAGGAAACAAAACGCAAGAGAAAGAGGTTGGATGGATACGACGAGATGGATGTACCCGCCGAGTATGATTTTTCTATGGTTGATGCAAAAGATAGGAAACACATTGAAGGTATACTTAGTAGCATGATTGGTATCACCACCATTGAATTTAGCAGCGAGATAAAATCAGCGGCGAGTTATTACGACATGGAAATACGAGATATAGAAGATTTGAATGTAGAGAGTATTACAGAGATTGTACAGAAATATAGAGCATTCATTACTGATACTATATTTGATTACCCAGCGAAACAGTTGCAGTTCAAAATACGACGAAATGATACACCAATCACAACGATTATGAATACACAAGCAAGAAAGCGTCTAAAAATTAGCCGATAGAATTCGCTGCCAATCACGATCGGTCATGTGTACCTTTTCACCTTCCCATCGTTCATTAATATATTTTACAACCGGTATTGTACTTGTGCTATCCTTTGGCATGATTAATCTTAGATTATTTTTCACAGCTATTTCTATACCACGTTTTATTCTACTTTCTAAACCACGGCTACTCTGCTTCCATTCCTTTTTCAACTCTTTTGATTTTAGTTTTGAGTCGGACGGTATTTTTATAATGATCACTGGTTTCCATGATCCAGCTGCCCTTTTTGTAATCCTAGGTCCTCCAGATTCCAAACCATTATGTTGATTCAAACGTTTTAAAAAGTTTTCTGTACAACCTATATAGGTATGCGTTTTGATCTGAGGTAAATCATGGGATATCAGGTACAGGTATAAAGGCATTTGTTTATATTGAAATGTAGTATTTATATGCGTTTTTGATTTAATATATGACCTCAAGAGAAGCGCCGAAGCCATTGACCGAGGAGCAGAGAAATCAGGTTCGATCCCTCCTGAAGCAGTTGGGGGAGGCTTCGGTCATACGTTCCAAATCAAAAAGGAAACATAGCACCAAACATAGTACAGTATCCAAACGACGCAAGACGACTTCGAAACACTTGTCATTAAAATACATAAAACCAAAATTAGAAGACTCGCCATTCGATGGTATCGAAGAAGGAAAAACGGTAGACGGAATCGGTCTGCCACCAACATGTTTTACTATGCCGGTAGTACAGAGAGTACGTCTTATGCTCATACCATTATTTTACGACGATGTACCAGTCGATCGCGAATTTTTGATAAAGATGGTCAAAGAAGATCTAGGTGCCGAACTTAGTGTTGCGGACGCAGGTACAAATGATACACTGCGCTTTGTAGTCGATGGTAACCCTCCCATAAAGAATTTGTATATATACCTCCGTCCATGTCTAACCGATGATAAAAAATATTGCATTGCAAACTGGATGTACGCAACATAAGTATATAAGCATATCATACTAGTATCAAATGTCTTGTGCCAGCTGCTGTCTCATTTCTACCATTGTATTTCTATCCATCATTATTATATATCTTATCGGATGTGCCTTTCTACAGGTGCCTTACTGGAACAGGACTATAGTCACCCATGCAATACCGAATTCATGGGACATGGCAAGCTACCTGATAGGAGGAAGACCTCGTACACAAATACCATTCGTTGGTACATACGAGAACGGTACAAAATTCGCAGAGTATGAATCACTGATTGATAGAATTAGACGAAGAAACACCTCTTTTTCTTTTGTTCCTCCTAAACAACTCATTTCGTTAGAAGAGACGACTTTCGATATGGATCCCACCAAAATACATAAATTCGATTCTGTTCCTCCCATCTTGCGAGATGTAGCACTTCCACGTTTGTCTTCCCATACACGTGAATCAAATATCATTCATAAATCTGGTTCTTCTATATTTGTGACCAACTACGACGACCGTGGAGAAGACAACGAAATGAAAAGAAAATACATGGCTGGGTTGACAGGAGACGATATCGCCGACTATGTACAGAGGTGTACACCTGCTATGTACGATGCCCTGTATTGTATGGGAAACAAGACACAATCTCCACACCGGTGTATATTTGAGGCTGTGAAACGAATTACATTTATTGTGCATACGCATCTAGAACCAGAACAGGTAGATAAAGAGTTTATCGAGACGGGGGCTGGTGGTTTCTCAGCAGTTTCTCAAGTCAACTCACTGGAAGATTCGGTGTTTATGCCAGAAATCACACAAATGCATATTTTGAAACATGATGGGTACATAAAGAGATTAAAAGAAAAACTTGAAGATGGAACTTTCTCCGGTCTCTTTAAATCTCTGAAAGATAATGATTACCGAGAAGCCGATATTCTGGTAGAGTATTTACATAACATTCTAGCTCTAACGCTACAATGGACCATACTTATGGAAGAACTGGTAAATGTAACAACCAGCTCGGTTCAAGCCAACGAGATATTCATTTACAATCACATAAAGAAACACCCGACAGCTGCTTTTGTCATTTCCTCGAATACCATCGACGGATCCCTACCAAAAGACTTAAAGGCGGATACACATGTTGTCCATGCCATGAGAGAGATCATGGCGCACCATCCACAGAGCGTAAACATGGCCAATGCGAAAAACTGTCCGCACTATGAAAAGTGGAGTAAATCACCCGAGGGTGCTACTATCGTTAGCGGTACGCACATCATAGAGGAAGAAGGTAACTGGGGATTTGGTAGAGGCTATCGCAGATGTTCCGGTGAAGTATTAACAATAGAGATGATGAAAAAATGGATAGAAATTATTCATATGGTAGACTATACTTATGTTCTAGGTGAACGAAATGCCACTTTTGGTTTTGGTTATGAATACGACTCCACCTTCACAGTCCACAGTCATGGATAGTTTTATTCAAACGTTCATTGACCGAATTGTGAAAGTCGCACATCCATTTCTCTGTCAATTCCACACGGTGTGTTTCCAGATATTCATTGATATGAGCACGACAGTGTGAACAGGGGTACAGTACCCCGAGAGTTTTTAACAGTAGGGATAATGCTGGATCGTAACTCGGGTCGGCGTGTTTGACAATCTCGTGCAATAAATACCATGTGGACTGACCGAGTTTGTCACGATCAATCTCATTGCACGAACATGTGCACTGGTCCATATCGGCGACTACTGTACTTAAGAGTAAAAATAATATAAAGTATTTCATATATGAGACATACAAGTGTATTTATAGTTTTAAACTTTTTGTGGGACGGTCTAAGCAACGTTTATCGGATTTGCTTTTTTTATCTACATCATATTTAATATCATTCAAGTGTTGTTTGTAACGAAGTGCTAAAGATACACGTTCCTCTTTTGTAGGCTCTTTTCCATCTTTCAGATCAGGGTCCCATACATATTCTTTTGGTATGGTAAATGTAACCTTCTTGTTATCTCTCACTTGATAATTTCCATCATCGTCAATTCTAATACAAGGGACCTTTTGTACCCTGATGGCACAGTTTCTAGTTAGTATTGGCGCCCAAACTTTTTTTTCCATAACAATACAAAATTAACCAGTATATATAATATACTAAATTAATTATATGTCGTATTCATTTATCTACGGTAAAGATAGGCATGAGCGTGCCGTTCGCATGTATAAGAAACAACCACCAAAAGGTATGGATCCACCGGAAGCTGAGGTCAAACGCTTTCGTGCTTTAGGAATCACCGCTAGATTTGAACGCGGTGCTTATGTAGAAAACGTAGCCAGTGTCGATAGAGACTACATTGTCGTGAGGTCTCAAAAGTCGTCTGATACATACAAGAAATATTATTTTATTCGTCTGTTGGATAAGGAAGCGATACGCAATCGGTCCAGAGGTGGATACCTAGGGGAGTGTACATGTAAGGATTGGAAGCGAATGTGTAAACATAAACTGGCGGTGATATATACTGTTCGTGGATATATCTACGGGTTAAGGTTTTAAATTACTAACTCTTGGTGCAACATGTAACTTCTGTTATCCATACGATTTGTGATTTCAATCAATTGTTTAATAACATCGCATGTGCCATTGTGTGTATCGAAACGAACATGTAGAGAATAATTTGTATAATCTTCGTCTCGGTTGTGGTATATCGTGCCGTAGTCGTATACCGATTTTTTCATTCTGGGTATTTCATCCGGGTGAAATATGAATGCGGCGGGTGAACCTTCATGTGCGTCCACCACGACAATCCAATTATTAAAATAAGGTGCAAACAATTCCATTATTTTTTTTGCAATTTCCACAGACGGACCCTTATTATAATCCAAACGCAAATGCTTTTTTAAATTGACCTTTTCATCCGTGCGGTATGCTAATTTGAAACGTATAATATCTAGAATATCTGGGTCGGAAAGTAGAGAACTCATATTTATTACAGATTTAAACTCCTTATATACTGTCAAAAAAAATTATATATCGTCACTTTTTTACTCTTCTTTATAATTTTCGGTTGGTTATTTTGTATCTGTTTCGGTTTTCGTTTTTTTGCCCACGAGGAAAAGAATCCAGTGACCGGTGGTTTCTTAATCGAGTTGCACAAAAATAAAGTTTTCGGGTTGTCACATAATTTTTCAAGTATCCGTGTCAGTGGTGGTATCATTTGTTTCTCCCGATAATAATCCGTGTCCACAATATATTTACCGCTCGTTATTTCTTCCGGTAGGACGGCGTTCTCTGACATTTTGAATGACTTTCCTTTTGCTATGACATATGGCACTCTGTCTCCCGCTACAAACCCGTGCTGTTCGCCGCGTTCTTTATTGATACGCATGGCCAGATTAACATGTGCTGCCATGGCCTTGTATTCTTCTGGGCTCCGTGATAATTTTTTACTCATGGTCAACAACTCGAGTGGAATTTTACCCGTTGCTAAATCTTGTATGGCATCCGACACTACCTTACATGCTTTATTTACATCCATGGTATTCATCAGTATGGTTAACATTTTCTTTTGTGTTTTGACTAACAGTGGACAAAAATCACGACGTACGCACTCCAAACCTTTCATATCAATCTTTACATGACCATCCTCGTATTTCTTACCACAGTATCGTTTCTTTTTGATCAACATGAATGGTAGATACACCTTTTCAAATTCAAGTTCGACCGGGCGTAGAAAGTGGGCATCGACATATTCACCCATTTCTTTTCCAATCTCTTCTGCTCGCTTTACGGTCTCTTCTGGCGTTTTCCCGTCACACAGAGACCGTGGGAGATGGCAGAATACGCTGTCAGTGTCGCCATATACACAGGTAACGCCATGTTCCTTTCCCCACACGGGGTGATTTTCGATCAGGTCTTGTGTCTTGAGTGTCAAACCGCGACCGTATTTGGTCACTGATTCGGCAATCCGTTTCTCTGGTAGAAATCCTACACTGGCACCAGTAAACCCATAAATACTATTGGCACAGACCTTGAGACCCAATTGACGACCATTGGCGATCTTGTACTGAACCGTATCGGGATGATGTTGTTTCATAATCTTTTTGACTCGACGACGTTCTGTCAACAGTGAATCCAATATCTCGGGTAATATTCCCACGCGTGTTTTATTCGTGGCAAATATAACATTCTTCGAGTAATCTATTTTGGTTTGCATTCTTCCGTTGACATAAGAGTAATCGGGTACCGTTCGTACTTCGTTGCCTTCCGTCCATCCCATTCTCAACATCTTTTCACGTGATATAATAGTTTCGTACGACATGTTCATGCATTGCATCACCGACGGGTATAATGAGGCGAAATCCAGAGTGGCAATGGCTTCCTTGTAGAATTTTGGTTTGGGGTCGAGAACCACCGCGCCTTGAAAACCTGCATTGACTTCTTCGGTATGCTTTTTTATTTGCAAATTTTTTCCCAGACGGTTTGATCGATGATAATGCTTTTTGATTTCACGTCGAGGAATAAAATACGGCGGGTCACGTTTTTTGCAGTATCGCAACATGAGTGCAATGGTTCGTATACCCTGACCTCTATTGAGTACATCGTTGATTCCTATTCCGGTAACACATGCCAACTGAAAGGACACAAACAACTTACTGAGTTTGTGCATGATCTTTCTTGTTAACCATGCATCTTTCACACAGTACACTGCCAACTCGTCTCGACCTTCTTTTGTCTGGTATTTTGGATAAATCTCGTTGTAGTCCATCGGATATTTTTTGGTACCCAGAAATTCTTTTGCTACCTCGTCGAGTTTGTAACTGTTGAGATTGTGATTTTTTTTCATGACCTGATACCCATCATGATCAATACGACCCGGGCAATAAAGTGATTTTGTGACATTCTTACCCGCCTGATTGCTCTGAAAGACTTTTTCTTTGATAAACGACTCTACACCGAGGAATCGACCCCATGTAGGATACCCTTCCTTGTTTAATGCATGATACCGATCGAAAAGGTATGGATGGTCGAACAATGCACTATTGTACCCTTCGATAATATCAATATCTCGATCGACAATAAATTCGTTGAATGATTTCAACATCTTCAGTTCACTATCGAAATGAAATACCTTCGTTTCTTCTGAGGTATATTCATCGGTAGGATCTTTTACCGGTGATAATTTATCGATAGTATCTCCATTGGGCGAGTGTATCCAAACATACTGTTGTATATCTTCTCCTATCTGTAGTACCGCACCGATAGTACATACCGGGTCTATTTCTGCGGATGGGAAATCGTATTTACCATTGCCTCTGGGATGCGGTACAGATTCAATATCATACGTCAGAACTCGCCATGGTGCTACATCGTTGCACTCGATTTGACGGTGAGTTTCTCTCTTCGCTACCAGTTCAATATCACATGTCGTACATGGCTTTTCAACTGGTTTACCCTCAACTTCCATCCAACTACACGAATAGATATCCCGCTCAATAAGATATTGGAGACCATAGTCTACTTGTTCGTTGTATACCGTATACCGTTTGTCCAACATGTACATCGGTTCTTTCGTGCTTTGTATGACTACTTCTGACAAGGGTTGGTGTTTTTTCTTCATTGCTTTCAGAGTTGACAATCCGCCTTCTTCCATGTTGACTTTCTGGGAAGTTACAAACTTAACTTTAGAAGTTAACACCGATTTCAGATCATGCAACAACCATTTGTTCTTCGTTGATATTTTCAGGAATTTTGGCGTATGCGTTTCATTGTAATCGCATATATCCTGTCCTCTCGTCTCTTCGAAGAATGCATATTCTTCATTACCCTGCTCATGTGATATATTCTTTATTATATCCGTGTCATCCGCTTTAAAAATACGGCGGCTGATATTGTATCGTATCAGTGCTGCATTAATTCTGTATTTCAATTTATCCACATCCGATGTAAATTTTATGCATAGACTAGGACGAAATCCCTTTACATGAACCGCCACGCTCTTACCTTCCAGAGTTCTACCAAATAAAGTGATATCATTCTTCGGTGATTGTGTATCGAGATGCTGAAACTGTATTTTCATGACTTTATATGAAAGTGTGTAGCATATATACCGGGTAAAGGTTGAGGGTCGAGGTTCGAGGTTCGAGGGTACCGGCGGTATTCGGTTATAGATTCGGTTAAAAAATTTAAGGTTTTTTATTTTATATATAGGTATATTTTGTTTACTAACAGTATACGTTGACCGAATCGGTACTCGGTACCGAAAATATAACTTATATAAGCACCACTCTACCCTAGTAACCCCACATGCTTGTCCCGGCACGTAAGATGCAACGTGTTGCGTATGAGATACAAAAGGTGTTTAAGTCCTTCAAAGGTGCCTTCGTGATACCTAAGAATGCATATGAGCGAGCCTTTTGTAGTTTGTTGGGTTGGGAGTATATGGATGACAGATACTATGATGCATACAATGGCGACTCCTTTATCGAAATAAAAAAAGGTCAGGGTGGCATGCATTTTGATATGGTACGTTATGCCGAAATATTTTTGGGATTTGGTAAACAGAATACCATTACGGTATTTTTCAAATGGAGCAAGAATCACTCGCGGGTAGAAGAAGCATTAGTCATTGATACAAACGATTTGATTAAGTTTCTACGCATCGATGACAAGATGGCAAGGTCTTACTTGAAGATAAGAGATAAAGTACCTAGAGGTGTAAATATACAAGCCAGTGCCACAGCCAGCGACCTTAGAGCAATAGCAGCACATGTTATTAATCTAAATACACCGGTGAAAAGCCCATTCATCATCAGGTTAAAAAAATCTAGCCCTATCATTATCATCGAAAAAGGAGAAACTTTCGATCCATCCGAGTGGCCAGTTATATGTTACTATAAATAATAAATAATACTTTATAAATGCAATCAGATAGATGCCCTATATGTATAGAGAGTGTACTAGAACAACGTACTCTACCCTGTGGTCATGTATTTTGTAAAGATTGTATTAATAGATGGTTGGTATCAAAGAATAGTTGCCCTGTCTGTCGTCTGGTAGTCCGTGTCCCTATTCGTAGACGTACTGTCAGACGTCGTATACAACGTAGGCGCGCGCGTTCACTAAGCGATATTTTATTTTGGCGTCTATTTCAGGCATTTGGATTTCGTCGTTGAGTATATAAATACCTATGTATGTGTATCATAAATGACTACACAGCAGCAGCTGTTAGGGGAGGGGGCATACGCTAAGGTATATAGTAATGAATCTGAAGCGATTAAGATTACCCCTGTTAAGAATGAAGAAGATTTGACAGCGATCGTTCGCGAGCAGTATGTACTACGTATGGAATTGCCACACATGGTTCCTATGAAAGATTGCTACTATCGGTGGGGTGCAATGCATATAACGATGGAGAAAGCCGAGACGAATCTAAATCGTTGGTTTCGCAGACAGAAAGACATTTCGAAAGACAAAATAAAGAAAATCGCATGTCAGATTCTTCAAGGCGTATTTTCATTACACGAACGAAATGTTACACACCGCGATTTAAAACCTGATAATATATTGATGAAGGGGGATACCATATGGTTATGCGATTTTGGTCTGTCACGTCAGTTTGCCAACGACCATTGTGTACCTACCGGTTACATGGTCACCCGCTGGTATCGAGCACCAGAGATATGGAAAAAGAAAGGGTATACGAAAATGGTAGACCTGTGGTCCATCGGTTGTATTTTACACAAGCTGATGCATGGTAGAGTACCCGGCAAATCCTTGGAGGAGATTGAGGAGCGAATACCTCAATTAAGAGCCGAAACTGAAATGGACAAATTGGTTCAAGGTTTATTGATCATGGACCCTAAAAAGCGGTGGAAAGCGAGACAAGCACTGGAATTTTTGGGCCAGAAACCCATTACCACTGCTGTCCCCATAGTAGAA
>MDTA01169300.1_pt1 | contig 25355 bp, 34 predicted proteins | sample 811151 | NCBI WGS metagenome assembly MDTA01 (sample SAMN05326648, study PRJNA326480) | marine metagenome | isolation source: seawater | place: Indian Ocean: South | collected 2010
AACCGAGTAATGAACACTCTAAACAAAGGAGTCTTTGCGGGCTTCGATGTTGGACACCTTACTCTAGCCGCTGTTGGACTTCTAGTCTTCATGAAGCTTCGCAAGTGAGTTAGGACCTAGTCCTATACGCCTAAATCCCCTGGGAAGGCGATATGCTCTTCCCAGGGGCTATGGGCCTTTGCCGATTACTTTATGCTACCAAACCATTTGGGCTAAGTGATACGCATGCCAACATACACTCCACCAGCAAGTTCAGGCGGTGGCGGTGGCGGTGGCGGTAGTTATGCCGACTCCGACGCTATTGCCGCAGTCGAAGGTGAATCAACATTAGTCTTATCATCGGGAGTTACCGTAGGTACTGACTTGAAATTATCCACCTCTTCTGACCACGCCATAATTGAAAATGTAACCCAGGATAAGGATATTATTTTCCATGTGAACGATGGAGGTTCTGCGGGTACAGAAGTAATGAGAATTGATGGCTCGCTGGCAAAAGTAGGAATTGGTACTGGAGACGCTATTAGCGCTAATCTCCATGTTCAAGGTACGGGTACAAGTGATACTGCGCCCGTACTCATGGTTGAGTCCACAGATAGTGGCTCAGCAACCGCGCCGGACCTAGTTTTGTATAGAAATAGCTCTAATGCGGCAGACGCTGACGCTTTGGGTCATGTATTGTTTAGAGGTAAGAATGACAACGCATCTCCACAAGATGTAACTTATGCACAAATATATGCTAAAGCACAAGATGTGTCGGATGAAACAGAAGATGGGCAATTATTCCTTAGAACCATAGTCAATGGTACACTTACGAATAAAATAGAATGTAATTCCACAGAAGTAGTAGTCAACAATGGGTCTGTTGATAATGACTTTAGGGTTGAGTCTGACAACGATACACATGTGCTGTTTATTGAAGGAAGCACAGACCGAGTCGCAGTTGGTACTGATGACCCACAAGGAAAGTTTCATGTGAGAAACTCAGCTACTAATGAATACACCGCACTGTTTGAAAATACAGATGACGATGCAAGCGCAGCACCTGATGTAGCATTGTATAGGAATAGTCTTACACCTGCAAACGGTGATGACTTAGGCCATTTGATTTGGCGAGGAACTACTGATGATGGTGATGGTACCATTACTAGGGCTAACATAACTGACATATTCAGCGAGCTACAAGTAGCAAACACAGGGGCAGAAAGCGGTAAAATGCATCTTAGGACTAAGATGGCAGGGACAATGAAGAAGCGGCTTACTATTGCTGCAACCGAGACCATTCTTAACGAAGATGCGCAAAATGCCGACTTTAGAGTCGAGAGTACAGGCAATCAAAGTATGCTTCGTGTTGACGCAAGCACCGATAGAGTAGGTATTGGACTAGCAGCTCCAGCTGCTACGCTAGATATTCTAGACGGAGGGACCTTTAGGAACACACACTTACTTACCGTGTCCGACTCGACCGCTTCTCTAGACCTAACAGAACCACTACACGCAGGTCGCTATGTAATTTATAGTGGCACAGGTGGGACACTTAACTTACCAACTACTTCAACGGCTGGTGAGCATTATGCTATTCTAAACATCACAGGCGGAAATGTTACTATTAGTCGTAATGGAAATAGTATCAATGGTGCAGCGTCAGACTTTACTTTGGGAACATTCAAAGCGGCTACTTGTATTGCCATAGGCTCTAACAGTTGGATGGTAGTTGGTTGATATGTATATTGCTTTGACAGGAACAGCTGCACAAGGCTCCGGCTCAGGCCCTCTAGGCCTAAGCCTTGACGAAACATTCATCGAGCTTTCCATTCCTACTGAGGAAAGCCAAACTTCGGCAAGCGGGGAGATAGTGGTCACTGCCACCGCTACTGGAGGGACGCCCCCTTACGAATATGCTTGGTCAGTATTTAGGTTCGAAGACCCTAGTAGCGCCTTTACGCTCAACATAGGAACAACAGACGAGGCAAGGTGGGGAGATGCCACATTTACCACAAGCTATCAAGGACCGCCTAATTTCGAAGTTGACCCACCTACAAATCTTCCACCTGACCCAGCATCCTATACGATGGTATGTGTAGTGACAGATGACAACGGCGATACCGCCGGGGCCACAATGGATTTGTCGGTAACAGCTGAATGATGAAATTTATATTCAGCCCGAAGCTACGCTTATTCATGCAAAACGCTAACATTGAGCTACCAGCAGACCTAACAGTATCGCTACTGAAGTTTATCCAAGACAACATGCAAGTCAAAGGCAAAGAAGGTGCAAAGGCACTACTTACTATTGTCGAGGCCTTTGAGAAAGCAATTGGTAAGACAGACTTAGAAGTAGTAACTGACGAAGACTTCTAAGGTTTCATATATTAGTTTCAAATACGCCTGTTTATCCCAGGAAACGGGATAACAGGTGCCTGGGTGGGGTCTTCCTCTTTCTTCCCCTTTCTAACACCTGCCCACCGTTAATCACCTTTATAGTCAGACTGAAGCTGATTCATAGTCATGGCAACCGTGACGGACCTATTGAATGAGCTAAAAGAACAACTAAACGGACTTGATGAAGACGCAGCAAAAGTCGACAAAGGACAGAAAGCTGCTGGTACTCGTGTACGAAAAGGACTTCAAGAAGTCAAGAAAGGCTGCGACTCACTACGCAAGCACATTCTATCCCTAAGGTGAAACCCTTGGTTGACGGTCTTTATACCGTAGTACTTGGCGATAGCCTTGTTGACCTAATCAAGAAAGTTAACTACTTGATGGAAGAAGGTTGGCAACCGCAGGGCGGTTTACTCAAAGAAGGAAACCGTGATTACTACCAAGCTATGACAAGACCATTAATTGTAAATCAAGCCCTTGTAGTGTAGTTTGGATATCACTTTGGTTTGCGGAACCAATAACCCAGGTTCAAATCCTGGCAGGGGCGCCATTACAACATCATAGCGATAGCGTTCCCAACAAGACCTATACCCAATAGTACCTGTGTAATATACCACCTTCGGTCAATCTTGTCCATAGAGTTGTTAACCATCTCTTTGACTTCTTCTCTTATTGCGTCTATTTTCTTATCGACATTATCACTAAGCTCAACTGTCATAGTTACGCCTTCTGTGATGAATCGCGCTGCATCTGCTATATTCATTCTATTTCACCTAAGTAGTCTCTTCCTAAGATAACTGGGAACCCCATATGTTCTCTATTAGTAATAGATACCTCTAATTCTATTTCTTCGTCATCTTCCACTACTACAAGTATGACAGTATCTCTTCTTTGAGTACCGTTAGCACTTCTTACTTTGATAGCATCTTCGTTAACCAACTCTTCTAACCGAAGAAGGGGAACAAAGCCTTCATCAATAGAAGAACGGCTAGCGCCCGTATCAAGACGCGCTTCAACGCTAACCACCCAATGAGGTTCATTATGTGGGTTTGTAAGCCCTATTACTTTAGTACCTGTGGTTTTTTGCATTAGAAGGTCACATCCGGTCTTGAAGTATTGAGTGTATTCAGCTTCAGAACCATCTCTTCCTCTAAGGGAGTTAGTTTCCCCTTAGTATATTGTATGAGAAGGGAACGAATGTATGTAGCCAAAGCTAAACCGTTTTCATCAGCAAGTGACTTTAGCTTGACATAAACATCCTCATCCATGCGTATCTGTACCTGATGGGTCTTGCTCATGGAGTAAGCCATCCTTTCACGACGGACTTAATGGTTTCTAGCGGTAGTCATTTGAAAAGAAGTGGTAACACTAGTAGGACAAAGTAAGGAAATGAAGTGATAGTGAGGTTCTTTGCTACTCAATGAAATCCCGTTCTTTAATAGGGGTACCTCCGTAGCCCAGTACAACCCGCACCGACAAAACTGCGGGGATAACAAAAAAACACAATGGAGATGAAAAAATGGAACTACGCCCATATTATGACCGACCTATCAGCACGATTGACCAATATGTAACGGAAATCCTTGCAGCTGTTGCAAGCAACTTCCGCCACTGGGGAGAATACAAGTATGTATGGCCTAAGCAAGGCTATGGTAAGGGTGTACTACGCTCAGACCAATTTTCCATTCTAGGCACATTTGGCCAATGGCTTGTACCTTCTTCCGGTTCCTCAGGTAACCCAAACCAAGTAACTGTTGACTCCTACGGATGGGCTCAGCGTGTTCTTGACTTCAAGACTCTTGAAGAATTTTACTACCTAATCATGGGAATTCAATATCCTGTGAGCCCGCTACTTATCACAGAACACCAATGGCGCATCTCCGGTGTGGAGACTCCAGTCATTGACCAACAGCTATTCGAAGTATTGGAAGAACCATTTGTATGGTACGAGATGCCAGTTATCGTCGAACCTGAGAAGACTATCGTCTGCGCTCACCGTGTAGTCGGTGGACTTGCTAACTACGGAGACTCCACCATTTCAGGTGCAGAGAAGTGGCGTGTCATTGGTTCAGTAATTGGACAACACCACGAATTGATTCAGCAACGCCAAAGCATCGGGGAGCTTAGCTGATTCCCTACTGGGACTCACTACTTTACTACGGAGGTGAAAAGATATGGCAACATTAGCAGGAATGGACCTGGGATATGGTTCACAAGTTAAAATAGTCCGTACTAACTTTCTCTTTGTCGAGTTTTTGGCAACAAAAAACAGTACTGCACAAGCTTATGCAAACCTATTGCACATGTACAACCGAATCCAAGGAGAAGGCTCACTACTGAAGGCTGACTACATCGTACCAGTGGATAACAACGCGGTATCTGCACCATCATCAGGCACATCAGCAGTCGTCGCAGACCTAGCTGGTACCTCAAACTTAGCTACACTAGTTGGACCATCCGCTAGCCACCTAGCACAAGCATCAGGTGACGGTATCACAACTGGTATCAACGATACTCTAGCTCGTGTCAACAGGAACGCTTCAATCTTGGCAGTCCTTAACTGTGGTTTGATTAGCTTCGACGGCGCAGGTTTCACAACCCCAGCCAAAGTTGAAGTCCTATCAACTACAACTACTAACACTGAAGCATTGAACGCAGGCCTCTTGGCTGATTCTGCTGGAGGCCCGGTATATGCCCTAGATATTACTACTGTTGTTACTGACGCAGTTGCTGCCGGTACTCTAAGTGCTGCTGGTAATATTGACATGACTGATGCTGACCTCAACGCAAACTTCGTCATGAAAGGCAATGCTGCTGGTACTGATGAAACTACTTTGGCTGATGTTGCTAGCCCAAATGCTAACACAGCATCGTTGGTTTCTATCACGGCGCTAGTTCGTACTGCTCAGTAAGTCTGACAACGGTTTGAAGGTAACTTGCTTACCCCTATGAGCGTAAGCTCTCTCCTTCCGGGGAGGGCTACGCTCTTAGGAAAGCGGAGGAATCTCGATGGCAATGTCATGGTCGCAGAAGTTGACTCTTGGTGTTACAGCAGCGTACATAGCTACGGCGTTAATCCATGTTAAAGGTGGGCGAAACGCCCTAGGTTTGATGTTTGCTGGGTACTCAGTGGCTAACTTAGGTGCATACATGTTGGAAGCAAATTCTAACTAGAGTGGTTTACTACTCTTAGTAGCGTAAGCGCTAGCAAAACTGCACTAGAACCGTTTGACCTCTAGCCTTCCAAAGGGATTATATCCTCGGCTAACTTGGGGTTAACCAGGTCCGCCTAACAGCGAGCCACACCATACACACACAAAGGTGAAATTATGACGAATGTAAACCAAACAAAGAGACCAGGAAACTTATTCGGTACTCCCTTCGGAGCCGGATTCGGAAATAACGGAATAGAATACGCACTGAAGCCAGGCTTCATTGTCAAAGCACGAAACAACTTCTATGTCATAGAAGCTCGTGAAGCATTGACAGTGGACTTGTTCTTTAGCCAAACACACACTGTAACCGCCAGCGGTAACCTAGTAACAAACGCTAACATGGTACCTTACGGTGACAAGTCTATGACGGCACTTCTTGACCCTGACAACGGTGGTTCATTCAGTGCTGGTGATTACACTAATTCTGTACTAAGTCCAAGTTATGACTCAGGCTACATCAAGTTTGATGACCTAGAGCCAAGCTTTGGTCACTTGTACCAGTTGTGTCCTACACTACCATTCCAACCAAAGTTCCTCGACACAAACCAGGGAGAGTTTTTGATTGCCCCATCTGCCGCAGGTGGGAGCCTTCCATCTGCTGGTGGTGTACCTTTAGGATTCACTTCCACTGCCGCAATCTCCAGTAACACTGGAACACTAAACGCCGTTGGTACTGTTTCCGCAAAATTGTACATCAAGCACCCTGTCGGTTCCCCAATCAATGTACTCGACCAAGCACCTGAGGGCGATTCAGGTTCCGCATCTGTCGGTTCCCTTCTCGGTCTTAGCGGTTTCTTGGACTACACCCAAAGCCCAATCGAGAACCCTAACTGGAACTACTCTTTGTTCATCGAGCACGGCGAGAACAACCTTCCTTCCTTCCGTCTTTGTAACGATTCTGAGGAATTCATCCTCGATGGTCGTGTAAGACTCACTGGTTGGAAGTATTCCATCGCTGAGCTGAGCATGAGTCAATTGTCAGAATTGCAGTCTAAAGGAAAGGTAACATACGCTATTATCAACCCACAAGGAATCCCAACCTCTAGCAGTTTGAGTGGACCCTTCCTAAGATGAGGGGGCCTCTAAATGACTGACGACCAATTCGTATACTTGGGGAACATAACTCCTGAAGTATCTCGTAAGTCACAGTTGGTTCGTGAAGATAAGCGCACAGTAACCGTTAGGCGTTCAGGTCTTACTCTCACTTCGCAAGGAGAGGGTAGCACTCTAAGGCTAGTTGACCAAAAAGGAAAGGGCAGGCTACTCAGTATCAAAGTAGTAACCGATAATCCTTATGTCCAGCTAATCCTAGAAGTCGATGATTGGCGCAACGAAGGTGAAACTGCTGCTGAGCTAGCCTATGGAGGAACAGGAAAGCAAGACTACGGCTTGTATGCATTAGACGGAAACCCTGCTAAAGGCTATCCATTAATGTACACACCTATTGGTGGAGAGTCTTTTGATTCAAGATTAAGAATCTCTCTTAGAAATAGAATCCCAAGGACACAAAAGATGTATGGAAGCGTACCACGCTTAGAGATAGGTGGTGGAATGCCTATACCTGTTAACAATGGTCACGCTGGAGGGGCTACCTTCTCAGCGCCTGGGCTTTCTAACAACCCAATAGAAGACCTAGGACAAGCGATGATAACCCCGCATTATGGAGAATCATACAAAGCCAATCAGTACAATGCTGCTGCCTTAGGTGCTAACACAAAGGTTGGAATTGACCACCCATATGTAGGACTAGCAGGTAAACCCGTCTTTACACCAACACGCATGACATTTTCTGTGTCTTCCGGTACCGTTGATACTGTTCACACACTTTTCTTCGGACCTAGGACATACTCAGGCTCCGAAAGCACACAGATAATTTATGTCAGCAATAACGCTGCCGATACCCTAACCACTGCTGTAAGTGGATTTAATGTGGGAGACAAAGTTTTCGTTAGAGATGGAGGAAACCTACATTTCCCTGGCGAGATTACTGCTGTCGAAGAAGAAGCAGGTGTAACACACACCTTAGGAACGGATGTACCAGTTTCTGAGTTTGGTTTCGTAGGTAACACAGGTTCTCAGCAAAAAGCATTTGCTATGACAGTTAAACCAGGGTTAGAAGTAAACCCAGGACCTATTACTACTCCACATACAGGAGGGACTCAAATCATGACTAATGTAGGTACTGTTACTAGCCAAGCTGCAACAGACCCAGTTATCGCAATCAAGTCAATTGAAATCAAATACAAGTTAGAGGTGAGTTATGATGGCTAAATTCAAGAATCCAGTAGTACAGTGGGCTCACGAGCACCCAATCCTATTCGCACTCTTTGGAACCACTATTTTCTTTTACTTACCAGCTAGGGTTATTGGGAAAACTATCCGTAGCTACAAGTATGGAGACCCAAGTCTAGGTAATGTCCCAGGGCTTATGTCAGAATTGGAGAGAAGCGAATACACAGGTAGTGGAAAGCTAGGATTACACCAGCTAGGTGCTATCCCTGCTCCAAGCGATGGACCAATTACAGGTGGTAATCTATTCCGTGCTATTCACGAAGAAATGTGTGAAGCAGCAAGAAATGGAGAAATTCCTCAAGAGCATGTTCAGTACTATGCAACTGCTAAGTACAACAAACTAATGAACGACGGTCAGTACAATATCTTGATTAAGACAGCTCCTGGACCTGACCAAGGAAAGAACCCAGGAGACTTTTACCGCGACTCTCGTCATAACGACAAGATTTACCCATCTAGGTCTCCTTACAACCCTGACATGTCACAGCGCGACCACCGCGACCCTGGTGGAGCACCAGCCCCTCCTTACGCAGGTCAAATGTATAGTGAACATTCTTCTTCTCCTGGTTCCTTTGCTGTTAACCCATCAGTACAGGCACTTCTAGGTGAGAACAGCGTATTCGCTGGATTAGGAGCAGTAAACAGACTCAGGTGAATTAGATGAAGATGCACAGTGACTTAGGAAAGATGTACCGCCGTAACTACATGGTGAAGTCTCAACTTAGGTCACTTGCTGAGAAATCTAGTGCTCTTAATGCAAAGATTGATGGTGACACCAAAATAGATGAATGGGCAGAATCCTATATTACTCGTGCTGATGCACAAATAGATGATGTAAGCGACTACATGAATTATCGTAACTTAGGCAATCTTGCTATGAAAGCTGGCCATACAGGGCATGTACGAATAGCTCCGCCCCTAACAAAGGCTCTCCCAGCTCCTAAGCTACCTATTTACGGGCAAGAGCGTCAACCAGCAGATAGTGTCGCAGAAGAAGAAGTCACTAACCTAGAAGGATTTACTGACTATCTCCCTCAAGTAAGCTATGGAAATACATTAGGTGCAACAATGATGTTGGGTGGGATGGCTGCCGTAATTGGTTTGGTTACCTACAATGAGTATAGAAGTAAGAAGACTATGAAGGGCTTAATTGTCCCTAGACTAAAGAGAGCAGGTATCTTCGCTGCTGGCGGAGTTGGTGTAGCTGCTCTCTATCAAGGGATAGTAGGGGCTGGACAACAGACAGGGTGGTACTAATGCTTCCAAGCAGAAAGGAAATGATGGCTTATTGGTTTGAACACCCTATTGCTGGTACATTTATTGCATTTGGAATGGTCGAAGGAATCAAAACTATTTGGGAGTCCTTTGTTAATCCTAAAGGCAAAAGCCCGTTTAGCACCTATACTGACATAAGAAGTGGGGCAGTATTAGACGACTTGGGTCATTTGACTTCTAAACAACAACAAGACCTTGATGAAGTAAAGAAGGGATTGAAAGCTGCATCAAAGATGCATGCTACTCAAGCAAGTCAGTTAACAGCTGCGTCAAAGATGCATGCAAAGCAAGCCAAGACTATCGAGCAACTAGGTAACTCTCATCTTGAGGAAACTCCAAGACAAATTAAGCTGAAAGAAGTTGTAGTACCTCAGCCACCAAATGAAGCTGGCGTTGATAGAGAAGCATGGTATCAAGGCCATTTCGACCATATGTACCGACACCATGAAGTTGAGCACTATGATACTCACAAAGGAGACAAATTCTTTGGAAGCCTAGGTTCAACCTCCACAACTACTTCCACTTCATCTGCTCACGGTGGTAATGAGCGTACTCCTACTGGCTCAACATGGGATAAACATAGCCTACCAGGTGAAAAGGTACAGATGTTTGGAGGAAAGAAGAAAGGTTCTGTACTGATGGGCCCTCCTTCTATGCGTCGTCGTATTTCCCTTAACTCTATTACATTAGGTGGTGTAAAAGTACCTAAGCAAATAGATACACAAGAAGAGTCTCTTCCTGTAAGCGGACACTTCGGTATGATAGGCATGATGCCTGAGCAGTCAGAAGATGCAACAGATAACCCATGGGTGTGAGCCGTGAAGATGAAATATGTAGCACTAGGTATAGGAGCAGGGTTGGGAGCATATTTCTTGTTATTCCGCCGCAAAGCCCCAGCACCTAGACCTATGATGAATCCGATTACTAAGCAAGAAAACACACCAGCCTCAGCTCCAGTCGAAGCCCCTCAGCCAAGTATAGCAGAAAAATTTACCCCACCACTCCCTAACCCAGTAAGTCACAGGTGATATTATGAATCCACACAACAGCTTGAACCATTTTGAATTTACCGATATTAACAACATGTTACTAAAGAACGGAGGGACTCGCGCAGCTCCTCGTAGTAAGAGAAATGTTGGATATATAGCCCCTAAAGACCTACCTCACAACTGGTTTGGTGGTACTTCTCTTCACAATGGTACAGCAACATTAGACTTACCCCCTCACATGTTTGGAGAAATTACCACAGGTGAAGGACTATTCTTAGGTGCTTCTGCTCCTGTAATTATAGCAGCAACAGCTGGAGTCTATGCCGTAGGCGGTATGTTCTCAGCTTGGAGCCAAGAATTCTTTATTGGTAACAAGCGAAGCTTGCCTTACTCCACTATCGCTAAGCGCAACGCTATTCTTGGAGGGGTTTTCGGACTTATTACAGTCGGAGCCCTAACAGCTACTCTTGCTAAGAACTAAAGCTTACGCTAAAAGATAGCGTAAAATAAGTGAATTAACTTCACTCAGGCTTTGCTAGTCCGCCGGAAGAAATTGTTAGAAGGTCGCACTGCTTCTTCATAGCTGCAATTCCTTCTTCGATTCCTACATTAGGAATGACGCGTGTCAAAGTTGTCTTAACGCCGTCATATACTAGTTCCATGCTTACTGTTGTTTCATTCATCTCTTTTGCCATTTTCAATCACCTTTGGTTTTCTTGTTTTTGGGTTTTTTGCGGAATCTTGGCATCTTGCGTTCATCTTCATTGGGTTTCCATGTTATCGTACTTGGTCCCGACTTGGCTATGCCTTCCTCCGCCTTGTTACTATGTATCTTCCTCTTGGCTTTATATGTTTTGGCGCGAAGCTTAGCATTAGGGTCATATTTCTCTCTCCCCTTTCTAAGCCCAACTGCGTGTTCATTCGACCAACCGATAGCATGGTTAAGCTCTTCAGAACGATGCATAGGGCGGTCTAAGCCATCTCCCATGATTTCATCCCAAGGCCTACCAAGACATGGAACCGACCCTGCGGTTTTCTTCCAGTCACATGACATACACTCTATTGTTCCCTGGTGGGTCCAAAGCTGTGTTTGACCAGTAACAGAAGTACGGTTGGACTCAACAGCACCTACTCTCCAAAAGAAGCGAATCTCAAGATGACCGCACTTTGGACAGAAGAAGGGCTTGTCTGTTCCAGGAATCATTACCTGTTCTCCTTCATCTGTAATCTTACCGTCTTTGATATCCTCACATACAGGACAGCGCTTGCTTAAGTCCCATTCTTTGCCTTTGATTCTCTCGTCTTGTGCCATTATTCATTCCCCTCCAGCGTAAAGCCGAACCCCGTATCTATTGGGTTGTTAGCCATTGAATTTAGCATTATCTCCATCCACGCTGCCATAGCAAGGTAAGCAAGGGACTTACTTGAGCCTTTGAAACTAAATGCAGTACCATTACCAGCACCTACGGCTATTAGTACATCATCTATTCCAGCTTCTGATAGTCTTGCTCGACACTCGTCGATAATTGCCATTGCGGTTTCACTAGTCATTCTTCTTCACTAATTCCTGCACTGTTTCTAAGCGCTGTGCGTACACTGTCTATGTCTTCTTGGACTTTAGAGTCTAATTCGTTGTCGAAGCCATAGTAGTTCCATGACTTTAGGAATTTCTTGATGCGATGCATTTGAGCTGGACCATCTCTAACCCACTCATCTTTATGCTTGTTTAGAAAGCCAATAGCCTTCTCTCTCTTAGGTAACCAGCACTTATGACACATACATACTTGCTCGTTGTGAAGTCGATAGCGGATAACCACCTCTTCTTCTTCTTCCTCAACCTTTTTCTTGCGGCCTTGATATTCTTGGAGGTCGTCGTCTTCCCACACCTCTTCGTACTCTTCGTACTCGGCGGTTTCAAGAACATGGCTTCTAGTGCCACTTCCACATTCAATACATGGGACAAAGCTTCCCTTGATATCAGGTCGCTGGACTATTCGCATACTAACCAATCAGATTCACTATGAACATAAATGAGAGGTTCTTAGAGAAGGGAAGGCATATTACCATGTACAACCTGAGCCTAAACATGGCCGATGAGACAGTGATTGCTGGTACAAGTATAGAAAGCGCAAAAAAGGTACAAATAGGCGCAGAAATAAAACCAGGTGAATCAACTGGAAGACTTAGAGTGTTTGATACTGGAGTCGATAACTTCCCTGATACTGAAGGGATTGGATTTCAGGCACTAACTGTTTCTGCTTCTGTTTCAATAGGACAATCAATAGCACAGCTACTTGCTAAGAAAACCGCGGCGACAAAGCCATTTCCTCAAAACTTCAAAGCAAAGCGCTCAATCACTCTATATGCAGACACGGCAAACAGCGTGAATGTGTATGTTGGGGATGTAAATACACTGGCAAATGCTACTGCGGCTGACTGTGTAGGGTTTCCTCTTGCACCAGGAGCAAGTATTTCAATAGAGCTTACAGATTTGTCTAAAATATACCTTGACTGTGTATCGTCTGACTGTGTAGTATTTTGGATTGCAGTTTGAGGTGATTAATATTGCCAGGTTCAACACCAGCACCTTCCTTTACTAGGATTTCAATTGGTGTTACTTCAGTTGAGCAGGTAAGTGGCATAACTGTCTTTAGGTGTACTGGTAACACCAATCCTGGCTTTGTAACTGGCGATACAGCTACTATCAGCGGGAACAGTGTAGCAGGGTATAACACCGACCACACAGTAACTGGCACCGGAACTGATGGAACCGGACCTTATGTGAAAATAGGTTTCACTACTCACACCTCTAATGGGAGTGGAGGCCTAGTTTACTCACAGCGCCAACCAGTAGTTGACTTGATAGGAAAGTCAGGAGCAAACAATGTCCAAATCATAAAAAGCGGTAGCCAACATGTGCTTTCACTCCTTGAAGGAGGTCAAGGCGGCGGTGGCGGCGGTGGCGGCGGTAGTAATACGCTTGATGCTGCTTACGACCAAGGAGGCGCTGGTTCAGGTAGGACAGTACAAGCCGATAGTGGTCCTGTTACTATCGTAACCCCCGCTTCATCGGGTAGTGGTTCATTATTAGTTAGTGGCGAAGAAGGGTCACAAAGCCCTGTTATCATCAATCATACTGACAATTCAGGTTCAGCCCCATTTGTAACTGCACCAGCTCTATTCGTAAGTACCACTAGACTAAACGCAGCCAATGTTGAAATAATGGATGTTCAAGGTGCTATCGCCCCATCAACTAGTGCTACTAAGCTTTTTACTGTTTATGGCAGTGAAACCGTAGTTAATGATTCTAAAGTTGACCACGACTTTAGAGTTGAATGTCTTTCATCAGTAGCTAATGGGCCTCATACTGTGGCTAACTCACTAGTACACGAAGCGAGCACTGGTCGTTTAGGACTTGGGATTGCTACCCCTGACGCCGCACTTCACATAAAACACAAAGCTACTGCCGGTTTACAAGTAACAGGAACCGAATCAGCAACCCTACCATTCCTACTTGTTGAAAATAACTATACTCAGGTACAAAGAAGCAGCGGAGGCACTTTCTTATTCGTCATTCAGCCTACTCCTAATAATTCAGGTAGTGGTGGTACAGCAACAGTTTCCGGTTATACTAATATTATGTCAAGTGGCTATGTTCAGGTCGGCAGCTCCTTAGCTTCGGGAGAAAGCGGTGGTGCGTTCAATGGTTGGCTTCACCGAATGGATAATGGATTCTCAGTAGGAACAGTCGATACCGCAGTCAGTCTTGTTGAGAGTACTTGTGTTACTATTGGCGAACATGCAGGGACCGCTGGGGTTGTTGAGCGTTCTTTAGTAGTTGGAAGAGATAACAGCGTTAACAACGATTCACTAGCAGTAGGGGCTGACTGTAACGCTGCTACACAAAGCGTGGCAATAGGAGTTTCTGCCGATACCACTGGCTATCCAGCATCGCCAGTAATAGCGTTGAATAATGGCTCTAGTGCCGGTGGCGGTGGAGGTAGTACAGCCAACACTGTCGTCATAGACTCAGGAAATCAAGCTCCTGGCGGTGCTATCTCTATTGGTGGTGCTGGTGGTAATGGAAATGTATATCTCGAAGCCGGTGTCTTTGCTAGTGGAGCAGCGGACTACGCTGAGATGTTCGAATGGGCTGACGGGAATAGTAAAAACAACCCAAATAATGCAGTTGACCGAAGAGGTCTATTTGTACACCTAGACCCAGCTTCATCGAATGGACTACAAGACTCGATGAAAATTGTACCAGGATATATACCAGCTAGCGCAAAGGGCTACGGCGCCCCACCAATAGGAGTTGTTTCGGGAAGGCCAGTTATTCTTGGTGATGCTGGAGAATTACAATGGACTCAAACTCACGAGGTTGATGACTTTGGGGCGACAAAATATCAAGTGGTCAAAGGTAAAAAGCTTCCAAAGGTTAATCCTAACTTCAACCCAAATAAAACATACCAGCCACGAAGCCAAAGAGTCGAGTGGACCGCAGTAGGTATGCTAGGAAAGTTATTCGTAAGAACCTCCGGTGTTCAGCCAATTGCCGCAGGGGACTATGTCACTCCTGACCCCTTAACTGGTATGGCAGTCCCATCTCCCGCAATGGGTATAGGTACAAAGTCAAACTACCCAAACCCCCATGCAGCCCATCAAAGCGGCACAGAATTCCACTATCTTGTATTGCGTGTAATGCGACAAGCAACAAAGCAACAGTACGGGATAGTTGAAATATTATTGAAGTGATAACATGGCATTAGAATTACCTATGAATTTCCCCAAGTATGGATTTACCGCGCCCAACGCATACATCAAAGTCAGCGTTGTTCATATTATGGAATCACACCTAGCTGGACAGCGTCGAGCGCAGTTTAGGGCAGAAGTGTACTTTAGTCAGGCGACCCGCCAAGCAGAGAAAGCACCGCTAGAAGAAAGGACATACACTATGGACTACGATACCACTGGTGACTATGCTAATCAAAGAAACGCAGTTTGTATGGCCTACCGTCATTTAGTCACTCTTCCTGAGTACGCAAATGCGTTAAATGTCTGAAAACGCCGTTTCCTTTATCGTCACTCCCAAGCTGAATAGCAAATATGACAGTAACTGATGCGACCCAGCAAAACTCTCAAAGCGCACTTTCAATGAACATTGAACATGCACAAGTTGTAGCCAACACAGTAAGAAGTACACTCGGTCCAAAAGGATTAGACAAGATGCTAACAGACGCTGGTGGGCGTGTTACTATTACTAACGATGGTGCTACAATCCTTCGTAATGTAAACTGGGTATCTCCTATTGCTAAGAAAATCGTGGAAGTAGCAAGAACACAAGAAGAACAATGCTACGACGGTACTACAACTGCTATTATCCTCACAGCGGAGCTTCTAAAGAAGGCAGAATTACTCCTTGAAAGCGGTGTCCACCCAACTACTATTGTTGAAGGTTATAGAACGGCGGCTTTGAAAGGTAAGGACTTCCTTACTAACATGATAACCGACCCCGACGAAGATATGCTTCTTGCTATTGCTAAGACTGCTATGACTGGTAAGAGTGCCGAAGGAGAAAGAGAGCATTTAGCCAAACTATGCCTTGAGTCTGTCGAAGCATCTCGACCGGAAGCTGTCCACATTATGACAAGAACCGGCTCGCCAATTTCTGATTCGTTTTCACCAAATGGCATTGTTGTGGGCAGACAAAAGATACATTCCGCTATGCCGGACAGTTTGACACATGTCAAAATTGCTCTTATTGATGGTGGCCTAGAATTGGAGAGCTTTGGCCAGGGTGTAAATCTCAACCTCGGCTCTTACAATGAATCGCTTGAATACCAAAAAGGGCGAAAAGATGCGTTAAAGGCAATGGCAGACCACTTCATCAATCTTGGTGCAAACCTGGTCCTGGTAACAAAGAACATCGACTCGTGGATAGCAGAATATCTAGCTCGTAACAATGTAGTTGCATCCAGGCGCTGCGCAGCTTCTAACTTAGAAGCAGTTGCCCAAGCCACTAACGGACTTATTGTTTCAGGTTATGAAGACTTAGAAGAAGAAGACTTGGGTGTAGCAGGCAAGATGGAAGAAATTATCCAAGAAGGCCAACCACCATTTATGCTACTCCATGATACTCCAAACAATGATGCTTCCTCTCTAGTTATCTGCGCACCAACCGAAGAGGTAGCCAATGAAATCCGTCGTGCTATGGATGATGCTATGGGAGTCGTATGGGTTGCTAAGAACGATGGTAAGATTGTTCCTGGTGGTAGCGCCCCTCAAGTTGAAATGGCTCATCAATTGCGAAACTACGCAGCATCAGTGGGTGGCCGAGAGTCACTGGCAGTGTCAGCATTCGCAGAAGCACTTGAAATTGTTCCTAGGACTTTGGCTGAAAATGCCGGTCTATCACCTATTGATACCCTAATGGAGCTTCGTAAAGCTCACAGTAGCTCAGATGGAAAGACTTCTAGTATGAGTTATGGGCTCAATGTGTATACCGGAGAAGTTGTTGATATGCTGGCTGAGGGCGTAATAGAGCCCGAAAAGGTTGTTAGGCAGGCTATGGAGTCTGCTACCGAAACAGCAGTAATGGTCTTAAGGATTGACGATATTATCAGTGCAAAGCCACCTGAAATCGAGGACTTAGTGTGAAGTGATAAAATGCAAAGTGGAATACCAATAGGAACAAACCCATTACTAGAAACAGTGATGTTTGGAAACAATAGCCAAGATATGACAGACGAAATGCAAGAGTATAGAGAGCGTCAGAAGGAAGCAGAATTGAGACTGTTAGGTACAATGCTGTTTCAATCTGTTCTCCTAGCCTTCTGTATTCTTCTGTATGTAAACTGGAGCTGGAGCCACTTTGACAACTCGTATGAGTCAGCAATCTTCTATGGCTTTGCTGGTTTCTCAGTACAAGCAGCGTTTTACTTTGTTTATCGTGCAGTCTTTGAAGACTCTAGCGACCACCGCAGACAACTAAAGCGTATGAGAAACAAAAACCGACAGCGTATGGCTCATCTCAAGTTTGAGCAAGAGAAGGCTCAACTAGAGTCAGTCCTTAACCAGCAAATGGGAATCTATCAAAGAAACTTAACTGCGGCTATGGCTGATAATGTCATTACACCTCAAGAATCCGAGGTGTTGGCGGGAAACTTGGGAGAAATCCAACAACTCATGGCGCAGCTACAACAGTTTCAACAAGCGCAACAACAACCTCAACAACCAGTAACAGCGGAGTCGTTGGGTATAGACCGACACAGGATAATGGGCATACCAGTTGGACCGAAGCTAACCTTGGACCAATCCTTGCCGAAATCCTCAACAGACTCGTCAGTATTGAATCTAGCGCCACAAGGGACACAAGACCAACTAGCGGTACAAGAAGCGGCTCAGCTAGAACAAGCCGCCGAGAACCTTCAGTGAGGTGTGATGCCCTAACCCTTGAAGGTGAGGGGTGTACTAGGATGGTTAGAGGCGGAGGCCACTGTTGGCAACACAGGTGATGACATGGGAGTAATTTTTCGTGATGAATACGATGACCAGCAAGAGTCATTGATGAAAAGTATAGCAATAGGAAACACTTGGCAGTTTCGTATTTTCAAAATTAAGGCGTTGATATGGGGTAGCGTGGCCTGTGTTATTTCAGGTGGCACAGCATTACTAGTTGATTACGCGGTTTACAAGTATTCAGACGCACCCAACATAATAGCATGGCTATTGGGGTGATTATATGGTTGACCCAGTGAGCGCAGGCGTAATTGTTGTAGCTCACGGGTTTTGGAAGGTAGTTGACTGGGCTGGAAAGTTTGTAACTCATAATGTGGGTATTTACGGTGCTACTGAAGCTGGTAAAACCACCCTTGACCAACAGCTAATGACCGAAGGCTATGTTGAACCACTAGATGAACGACACCGCACACACCACAAAAAGAAGTGGCTTTCTAAGCACTATCAGATGCCATCAGCAACGACTAAGCGAGTCAGGTCAGAAGGAATGTCCAAGACCCTAGTTTCTAGCGATATAGGTGGACATACACAGTATATGCCTATGTGGATTCAAGATATGTACAAGCGTAGGGTACAGACACTTGTCGTAGTAATAGACCATAGGCACCTTGAAGATAGAAACAACACAGACAATCAAGTCGCAGTAGGGTATATTGTGGACTACCTAATCAACGGAAAGAAACCTAGAGGAATAGGGCTTATCTCCAGGTTTAGGGCTCGTAAGTGGAGACCCAAGCGAATTCTTATCTTAGCAAACAAAGCCGACTTATGGCTAGATGAAGATGGTTACTCTCAATGGGAAAGAGGACTAATTTCAGAACACGCTATCTTTGAACCCTTCAAAGAAAGCTTATATCAACTCCAAAAGCTGCACATACCAGTGAGGGTGGACGCTATGTCTGCCACCGTAGGTTGGAATGTCGAAGACGCTTTGATGAGGGGGTTTAATGACTTATGAACGAAAGAGACGATAGAATGAAAGAATTAATGAGCCAACTACCGCAGAACCGCGGAGTCGATTGGGATGCTGTAATGCCAGTAATTGAGTTTACATTTAGTACGCACCCTGACCCAGTAAAGGCTAGGAAGCAGAACATCAAGAAAGCGCTAAAGACGCTAAAGCCTGTTAAGCGCATTACAGGCTTCTTTGGGTACAAGTTTGCTAACGCACCATTCCGATGTGTAATCACAGGAGTTGATTGTAGGAACATGGACTATGGGGATTTGTTTAACCAGTACTTCCGAGACCCTGCCAATATGCAGCCACGACCTTTCCGACCCTGGACAGGAGTAATAGAAGGTAAGGGCAGACAACTCAATGGGACATACTGTCCTCAAGCTATGCAACTCTATCATCTTCTTCAAGAATGGATGGAACAAGAGGAACAAGAGAACGAGAGAGGGTTCTTCAAGGCTATGAAGAAGAAGGGTGTAAAGTTTGTACCTATCAAGAAGGGGCCAAAGAAAGAACAAGCACCTCTTATCGTTAAGTGGACACCAGCCTTTATCGAAGCACAAAGAGATGGCCTACCTATTATCCACTATAAGAACCCAATTACAGGGGAGAATGACATTACTATGATTGTATTTGACAATAGGCTACTTGCTAACACAATGCCTCAAAATAGCACTTTAGGTAGTAACATGAGTGTGGATAAGTACTACCAAATGGTTGAAAAGGCCGCCCAAGAGGAAGCTAATCCACCTCAATAGGACTGAAACATTCAAGTGTAATTAGTGCTTGCCCTTATCCATGGGGCTCTTTAATAACTCTAGTAATGGTAGTTCACTAACTCCTAGCGGGATTGGTGGCGGACCGACAGATGCACAAAAACAACTATTCGCAAATGCGGCGCAAGAGTCCGGTCTTGCGGCGATGGGAATGGGAATGGTCGACCAAATGACAGGTGGCCAAAGCATGCAAAACGAAGACCAAGTGAAACTACTTTACCAACTAATGGCAGCCCACCCCAACCAAGTAGCCCTTTTCTTCCATAACCACCCTACATTCCTTCCTGAGTTAGTAAACATGATTGGGCTAATTGTACGAAAAGAGCTCTTTGCTATGTTTAACTCGGACCTAATTCCAGCAGTAAAAGTCAACAAAGACCACGCAGACTACAACACCTACGCTACTATTACTCAAGAAAACATTGACACCCAGCTAGCAAAAGTACTACCTCCACAAGAGATACAAATGGCTATCCAACAAGGTGACATGCAGGCGATGCACCTAATGAATGGGCATAACCAAAATATGATGATGCACAACCAACAACAACAGATGATGCAACAACAAATGTACCAACAACAGATGATGCAACAACAAATGCCACAACGACAAGGACTAGGAGGCGCACTTGCAGGCTTCGGTTCTTCTCTAATTCGAGGAAGTCTAGGTCTGCCCCCAGCTCAGCAACAGCAAATGATGGGTCAGCAACCAATGATGGGACAACAACCCATGCAAGGCTACCCTCAACAGTTCTGAGGGTGGGGTGAATGCAAAGAGATTACTCTAAACTACCAGCGAGGGTTTCATCACTTGCTGGAGAAATAGAAAACAAAAGAGTACTCCAAACTGAGCAAATTCGTCAAGCTAACCTGTCAATGGAATACCTGCTTTACTACCTTAGTGGAGGTAATGAGAAGCCAGGGTTCGTAATAAAGGACAAAGTAAGAGCCGAAGACCAAGACCTAAGGGGTTGGTTTACGGAGAAGTATGGTAACAATTACCTTGACTATCTTACTAGTGACTTACAGTGTGCAATAGATAACCCTTCAAGAGTCGCTCAAATAACGGCTGATTTCAACGAAACTCCTTTTGGATTTATTTTGAGAACAGGGGCTGTTAATGACTACCACTTGGGAAGAATAATTACCCATGCAAAGAATGTAAATGCCGCGAGAAACGAGGCAAAGAAGTATTCTAAGGAATTAGCCATACTATGTGGAAAGCTCCTTTTGACAGGAGAGGCACCTAACAACAACATCTTCACAATTATGCATTCTTCAATCCGTATTTGGTACAAGATGCAAGGCATGGAAGTTCAGTTAGACTTTGAAAGCCACATAGCTCGCGCATCAGTAACAGCAGTAGGCCCAGCTATCAATCATACATCATACCTTGCGCAAATAATCTTCGCACTCTTTGACATGAATGCCTTTTCTGCACCCAAGGAAAGCTGGCATATTACTAGTGGAACAGAAGTAACTACCGAGATGATAAAGAATGCGCTAGAGTCTATTGACGGTGCTGGACCACTTACGATGGTAGCACTAGAGAGAACCTTAACTCCTAAGAACAAGCAACTAACTGAGCTACTTAATTCCAAGCAAGATATGGAGAACGATGGCTGGGACCAACACCCAGTAGTAACCCAAGAGCTTAAGACAGCCTTTCAAAATATGGTCGCCAAGTTAGATGAACTTGGGGTCAGTGGAGATGAAGATGGTGCAGCGGTTAGGGCAGAAGCAGCTAAAGAAGTGGGAGATGAGCTATCAAGGAATGTACTATACCAGGTTCGGACAAGTAGGTACACAGCGAGCTTTACTGTCAAAAATACTGACGAATTCTTCATTAAATATGATGCATACAAAGCCAAAGAATCCGAAGCCAACGCTTTGTCTGCTGAAATAATAGCTAAAAGAACTGAGGTGCAGGCTTCATTAGAAGGCGGACAAGGAACCGAGGACTTCCATAAAGTAAGAGCGATAGAGATTTACGAGTCTTTGCCTACTGATATAGACGGTGTGGTTACATCTTACAAGGAGAATTGGGTGAAATATGTTTACTACCAAGTAAGAGAAGCATATGGCCTCAACTATCAAACTAGTAGCTTCAGACTTGGGAAGAGCGCAGCCGGAGTCGATTTATGGGCTCCCTTCCCTTCACTAATTATCCCAGTAACTTTCGGTCAAGCAGTTACAAAGTATACACCTAATAATGCATTACCAGTCCATATAGGAGGGATAGACATTGGCAAGACGATTCTTTTCTATGCCAAAGCTCTTTCAGGAGTAAACCCTACCGCTTATTGGAGTAATACTCTTTCTCACCGATTGGTCATACGCCCGGTTGGCGCTAGCGGTAAGGCCGTACCTGCACACACCAAGGTGTATCTATACTCCGCAAACATGAAGACAGGCGGTATCAAGACTAGTGAAGGAAATTATACCCTCATAACAGAAGTGCTAGGAAATAAAGATAGTGCCAGTGTTGCTGTTGGGGCGTTCTTACCTGATGTACCACTTTACAGCCCAGGAACTAATATAGCGCTTAATAGTGACCTTAACTCAGCATTTAAGGAAAAAGTATCAGCAGATAACGCGTTCCAGCAATGGCTAAAGACCCCAGCTAAGCCTCAATTTACATACGCCTATGTTATCAAAAGTGCATGGGACCCAGTATATCCATCAACTATCGGGACTACTAGACTGTCGCCAACATTTTTACTAGGAACAAGAGCCGACTTCAAAATTTGGGCCCCTACTCCAGTATCTTCATCAAACCCACCGATATTAAATGGACACATGGACTGGCTCGTAGCAGATGGTCAGGCAAATCATAACTACAAAGGCGTTAGGACATTCATACCTAACCTAGAAACACTGATGTATGACCCCCTCGGTAACAAAATAGATAATCCAGCTTTTTTCCAAGCTAGGGGTGCATTATCTTCAACTAAGATGGTTTGTGTGGCATTCCCGAAGTCTAATTCTGAAAAAATCCTAGGATTCATGAAAGGCGTACCCGCTAAGATTGAAGAGTTACTAAATAGAGTCAACGATAAGCCTAACAGTCCGCAGTATGATGCAAAAACAAAACTATCCCCTAACCTCCTTTATGGAGAGCGAGCAGCAATACAAAGCGCTTTCGCAGAATACATGAAAGAGGGGTCATTTGACATAAGTAGGTTCCTTAACGACATGGAGCCTCTTAGAAAATTCTTACTCAATAGGACCGAGTCACTATTCATAGACGATGTACCCACAGCGATAAAGAAGGCTTACGATGACCTAGTAACCAACAAGAATACCTGGAAACTATTTGATATGAACGGTAATGTAATCCCGCGCCGACTTCTCTTGGGCTATAATGAAAATAACTTTGGAAACGCCTACAAAGAGTATATGGGGCTCTTGGGTGCTATCGCCTACCTAAACTCTTACGAGATGCTAACTGATACCCCACAGCACCGCAACTATGCGGAATGGGCTAAACCGTTTAAGGGCGAAGTTGATAGAATATTGAGTCCACTACTCTCAGGAGTTACACCAGTAAGAATCTATGAAGATACGATTAATGACACCGAAGATGTAGTAAACATACATAAGACATTGAGCGCATTAGGCGCATTCCAAGATATGGTCGAATTACCAGTGTTTGATGTCGAAGAGTTCAATATCAAATGGAAAAAGCTAGGGGCAGACGAAGGTGCCATTACATCATCACCATTCACTAGTGATGGCTTTGTTGATGTAGGACTTGGTGGTTTGAAGGCCGGTGCATACAAAGGCCTTGAAGGTGGATATGGTGATGTATTTTATCAAACTATTTTCGATGTTGCTATCTTACGACCTGTGATAAAACAGAGTCTAAGTAACTACTACATGTATTCCTCGCTTCGTATTCCTGTTAACACTAGAGGGGTTAGCTCTAAGGTGTACGGTATGCGCCCTGGAACATCACTAGCGTTTACCACTGGTGCCAATATACCTTCGTCAGGTATGAATCTAGCAGTAGGTTCTTCAGGAATTACCTACCCTAAGATGGCGGGTGCAGCAGGGGTAATATTTGCAGGTGTACTAGGTATGGCTATGTGGAAAAACATATCCAGCGAGACTGCTTTTAGTGACAAGCGATTCAGAATAGACGACTCAGATTAAAAAAGAAACTACTAAGATGAATGACCTTTTGGAGTGATACAATGCTGCATGATAAACACCTGAAAAACAATCCTCACAGGGGTTCAGGATATATTTTCCCTGCACAAGGTAAAACTGCTACATGGTGGATAGGTGCTGGACTAATCTATGCTGGTTTAGGTGCTCCAGGTAGCAAGAGAGTAGTTCGAGAACTTGCGGCTATCATAGACAAACCTCAATACTTTGCGAAGATGGCTAGTATCGGAGTTGGCGGATTCTTATTATTAAGTTCCGCGAGTTGATTCAATGAGAAAGGCAAAGGAAGTTAAAGTAATCAACAGATGGAGAGCAAGTGAATTCGACGGAGAAATACCAATAGACGGAGATGATGAAGTGTTGGGGACTGCGGTAAAAATGGCTAATGGAGTAGGACAACTCCAGGGAATTGTCGAAGATTCCATGCCTATTATTCAACCCCTTACTTGGTTTGGATTCTATGGTGTCGGTGGCGCTGTTTTAGGTAACACAATAGGTGCTTATGTCCTAGACGGTTCTAATGTTGACGCAGATACAGACTTCAAGAGAATGGCCTTTAGAGGTGGATATATTCTAGTAAGTGGTATCACCAACCTAGTTAGTAACGGTATTCCTACTGGATATGGAGAGCTAAGTCGAGCTGGTGGTGTTGGTATAGGAAGCGCTTTACTAGCTGCCCGCAGAACAGCTACCGATGACAAACTACGAAAATACATGGGAAGAGCCGCTGCAACAAGCTACGGAGTGGCTACTATCTCTTATGCAATTAAGAAATTCAAGGGTGATTAAGAATGAGTCAACACACCCACCTAGTTAATGAGTACCGCCCATCTATTGGCGAGAGTCTAACTTATCCTATTCAAAGTACAATGCCTAATGTCGAAAACTGGAACCTTCTATCAGAAGGAGAAATAGTACCAGCAGACAAAACACTATGGGCTGCTGCAATGGGTAATGAAGAGTTAACTAAAGAAGAATATGCAGAAGCGTATGCACTTTACATGGCAAACTTCGTTAAGGAGTATGGTAGGTTCAAGAGACCTTTCCAGCGAGCCACTATGATGGTCTTACCTACTAAGTGGAACACTGGTTACAGTGACAGTACAAGCTCAGCTCTAACAGCATTGGCCTTCAAGCAAGGAGAAGCAACCAAAATCAAAGACTCTATCGGAGTAGTCAACAACACTATCAGTAGGCTTGAAGGCCTTCTATATGAAACTCAAAACACTCTAAGAGCTAAGCGTAGGCTTCGTGCTAACCGTGCATATGCTGACTTGGCAGAAAGAGAGGCGCCTGAAGAATTAGCTACACTAAACAGTGACATTCTTGCCCTTGAAGGACTAGAGCTAGGCTATGGAGAACAACTAGCGCAACTCAGGCTAGATGCTAGGGTGCTTAACCAAGAGTTGAGCCTTATTCTTGATGACTACAAGCAAACTGCTGACCAGCTAGGTATAGAAGATAACTTCGAGAAAGAATTGAGAAAAGCTACCGCTAAAGGGGGTACAAGAGGACTAATTGCTGGAGGACTTGGTGGCTTTATGGTCGCTGGAGGACTTCTATTCCTTATCGCACAGGCTCGTCGCTCTCCACAAAGAGTACGAAGCACTGCTAGGGGCGCAGATGGATTGTTCTTTAGAGCTCCCTAAGCAAAGCGACTTTCGTGAGTCTTGATTACATTCCGTACCTTTTGGTTGGAAAGTCCAACTCTTTGAGCAATAAGAGAGATTGGCCAGTCATTACCCTTCATAGAGAAAATCTGCTGAACAATAGGCCATTGGTCGTT
>MDTA01184502.1_pt1 | contig 25352 bp, 21 predicted proteins | sample 811151 | NCBI WGS metagenome assembly MDTA01 (sample SAMN05326648, study PRJNA326480) | marine metagenome | isolation source: seawater | place: Indian Ocean: South | collected 2010
AAAACTAAATCATGAAAGCACACAAAAGCTCTTACAAATTATTAAAAATTTATCTTTAATTGAATGATTTAATTTTCTTTTTTCGATCAATTCTTAGATAATTTACCAATTCGTTCGTTTTATACTTCCTCCAATGAATCCAAGTCAATTAAATACAAAAAATAGTCGTTCAGCTAACACTTCACAAAACCCCAAAGAACCTTGTGTAAAAATAGTTCCGCTTGGAGGATTACATGAGATTGGTAAAAATACATGTGTCTTTGAATATGGGGACGATCTAATCCTGATTGATGGTGGTTTAGCTTTCCCTACAGAGGGCATGCATGGAGTAAATGTTGTTATGCCAGATACTACATACTTGCAAGCTAATCTTCATAGATTTCGAGGAATGATAGTTACTCATGGTCATGAAGATCATATAGGGGGAATTTCTCATCATTTAAAGAAATTCAATATTCCGATTATTTATGGACCTCCCTTAGCAATGTCAATGTTGAGAGGAAAGATTGAAGAGGCTGGTGTGGCTGATAGAACCAAATTACAATCTGTAGAACCTCGTCAAGTAGTTAAGCTCGGACAACATTTTTCTATTGAATTTGTAAGAAATACACACTCAATATCTGATAGTTTTGCTTTAGCATTAACAACTCCTGTTGGAGTAATATTTTTCACTGGTGATTTTAAGTTTGATCATTCGCCTCCTGATGGTAAATTAGCAGATATTGAGAGGATGGCATTTTATGGGGAGAAAGGAGTCCTTTGCTTGCTTTCAGATTCAACTAATTCAGAAGTTCCTGGCTTTGTTCCATCTGAAAGTTCAGTCCTGCCTAATTTAGATCGGTTAATTAGTAAAGCTGAGGGTAGGGTTTTAATCACAACTTTTGCTAGTTCAACACACAGAGTCGCAATGATTATTGAAACTGCGATGAAACATGGTAGAAAAATTGGATTGTTAGGAAGATCTATGTTGAATGTTGTTGGAAAATGTAGAGAACTAGGATATATCCGGGTCCCTGATGATTTATTTTTCCCAATTAGAACTATAAGAGATTTACCAGATAGAGAAACACTACTTCTAATGACTGGTAGTCAAGGGGAGACAATGGCAGCTTTAAGTAGGATTTCTAGAAGTGAGCATCCTAATGTTCAATTGAAAACGACAGATACAGTCATATTTTCTTCTAGTCCAATCCCTGGTAATACTATCTCTGTTAGCCATACAATTGATAAACTTGTATATCTTGGAGCTAAAGTTATTTATGGTAAGGAGCATGGTATTCATGTTTCTGGCCATGGTTGTAGAGAAGATCAAAAGATGATGCTCGCTTTAATAAAACCAAAATTCTTTATTCCAGTTCATGGTGAGTATAGGATGCAAGTTTTACATGGAAAGACTGCAGTTAAGATGGGTGTTTCTCCAAATAATATTTTAATTCTCGATAATGGTGATTCAATTGAGTTGAGGCCTAATTCAATGATTCAAGGTCAACCTGTAAAAGCTGGTATTGAAATGCTTGATAATACAAGAACTGGCATAGTTGATGCTCGAGCACTTAAAGAAAGGCAACAATTAGCTAATGATGGTGTAGTAACTGTTTTAATACCTATTAGCACAGATGGAAATATGGTCGCTCCACCAAGAGTCAGCTTAAGAGGCGTTGTGACCTCTGCTGATCCCAGGAAGATGTCCTTATGGACAGAGAGAGAGATAATCTGGGTATTAGAGAATAGATGGAAACAGTTATCTAGACAAACTGGACCAAAATCATTTGAAGTAGATTGGATTGGAGTTCAAAGAGAAATTGAATCTGGCTTAAGTAGAAGGATGAGAAGAGAATTACAGGTCGAACCATTAATTTTATGTCTAGTTCAGCCTGCACCAAGCGGGACTCCCTCTTATAAACCTAGATCAATGGATGAGCCAAATTTAAAGAAAAATAAACACAATAACCAACATAATCAACAGGCTAATAAAAATCAAAATATCAATAATCCGAATAAGGCAAAAGAGAATATTAAACCTAGTAATAAAGGTAAAGATGTTGAAGTTACTGGAAGGACTCGTAGAAGAAGATCTGCATTAACAACTTAGTTTATTATTTTAATCAAATTTTTATTCCATATTATCGTTATACCATTCGAAAAATTTTTCTGACCATAATTTTTTTGGAGTATTTGCTCAGAAAGGTAATCAACATTTTTTGAACTTATTTGTTTAACGCATATTTTTTTTAATACATAATATAAGATTGTTGATCTCGTCTGTGCACTTAAATTATTGAGTATATATCTGTTTATCCCTTGATCACTTAAGCATGATTTTATAGCAAGTTCACATAATTCCGATCTCTCTTCATTATAATTTTTCATCTTATTTACGAAATTACTAATTCTGTGACTACATCCAGGATAAATTTTTTCTAGCTCATTAATAATTTTGTATCTAATAAAATTTCTTCTTAGGCTAATATCAGAGTTTGTAGGGTCCTCCCAGTAAGGGATTTGTAAATCTTTACATATTGAGGCAGTATTTTCTCTTGTAAAAAAAAGAAAAGGTCTTGTTAAGAAATATTTTTGATTTAAGGATCTTTTTTTCTTAATACCTGCTACTCCATTGAAGTTCGTTCCTCTTGCAAGATTTAAGAAAAATGTTTCAGTATTATCAGTACTGGTGTGTCCAGTCAATATTTCTAAATTATCAAATGATCTGTCTTCGTTATTTATTAGTGATGCTGTCTCACATAATTTTTTATATCTCCACTCTCTCGCTTTCTCTTCAGTTTTAACATCTATTGGATTTGCAATATCTAAATAAAAAATAATGTTTTTTTGAAAACAATATTTTTTCAATTCATTAGCAATATATTGAGACTTTTTATGCCATCTATGATCTCCATGCCAAACATGTAAAGACCAATTATGTTGTTTTTTTATGTCATCTAATAAAGTTAATAATGCCATAGAATCTTGTCCTCCAGAAACACTTACAAGCAAATGACTTCCTTTTGGTAATAACTTATTTTCAGCAAGTATCGCTTTATGAAAAATATGGTGCCAGCTAGTCCAATTATTTTTAAAGTTACTCACCATTTGTGTTTGTCAAAAAATATTTTAAAAAAAAATATGCTCTTTTAATAAAACAATGTCACAATCAAAGAATAAATACATCTAATTAATGTCTCTGATTAATCAATTGCCACAAAAAGTTCAAGAAGAGCTTCATAAGAAATCATTACTTAAAGTCATATCAGGATTAAATAATTTCGATATTGAATCTGTAAAAATGATTGCAAAAGCGGCTTCGCTTGGTGGTGCAGATATTATTGATTTAGCTTGTAAACCTGAATTAGTTGAAACCGTTCTGAATATTACATCATTACCAATATGTGTGAGCGCGGTAGAACCAAAATTATTTCTTGATTCAGTGAAAGCGGGAGCAGCACTTATAGAAATTGGAAATTTTGATTCTTTCTATGAAAAAGGAATTACTTTTACAGGAGAGCAAGTATTAGATTTAACTAAAGAAACAAAATCTTTATTGCCTGACATACCCCTCTCTGTTACTGTCCCTCATACAATTTCACTTGATTTGCAAGTAGACCTCGCTATACAGCTAATTAAAGAAGGGGCTGATATCATTCAGACTGAGGGAGGTAAAAGTTCAAAGCCATATAGCCCAGGTATACAAGGTTTATTTGAGAAATCAGTACCTACTTTAGCTGCAACGTTTTCTATAAAGCAGGAATTTGATAAAAATGGGATACATAATCCAATTATTAGTGCTTCTGGGCTTTCACAAATTACTTGTCCTTTAGCAATATCTGCAGGAGCTTCAGCAGTAGGTGTAGGCAGCGTAATTAATAAGCTTGATAATTTAGTAGGAATGATTGCAGTTATTCGTGGCCTAAAGGAATCTTTAGATAAATCAGTAAAAATTCAAAAAATTTCTTAGTATAGTATTTCAGTTAATACTAATAAGTGAATAATTATCAACTTAAGGCACCCTACGAACCAAAAGGTGACCAGCCTAGTGCAATTAAAAGTTTGGTAAATGGTGTTAATACAGGAGAAAAATTTCAGACTCTTCTTGGAGCTACTGGTACAGGAAAAACTTTCACAATTGCTAATGTTATTGCTCAAACAGGTAGACCCGCACTAGTTTTAGCACATAATAAAACTTTAGCTGCGCAATTATGTAATGAACTGAGGCAGTTCTTTCCGAAAAATGCTGTTGAATATTTCATATCCTATTATGACTACTATCAGCCAGAAGCATATGTTCCAGTGAGTGATACTTATATTGCCAAGACAGCATCTATAAATGAAGAGATTGATATGTTGAGACATTCAGCAACAAGATCATTGTTTGAGAGAAGAGATGTTATTGTTGTTGCCTCAATTAGCTGTATATATGGCTTAGGAATACCTAGTGAATATTTAAAAGCAGCGGTTAAATTTACAGTTGGTGAAACAATTAATTTAAGGTCTTCCTTGAGAGAATTAGTTAATAATCAATACTCTCGAAATGATATTGAAATTGCTAGAGGTAGATTTAGGATAAAAGGTGATGTTCTTGAGATTGGTCCAGCCTATGAAGATAGAATTATAAGAATTGAATTCTTTGGCGACGAGATAGAAGCCATAAGATATGTTGATCCTACAACTGGAGAAATCTTGGAAAGTTTGGATCAAGTAAGTGTTTACCCCGCAAAACATTTTGTCACTCCTAAGGAAAGATTAGAGAGCGCAATTCAGGAAATCAAAAAAGAATTAAAGTCTCAATTAGATTTCTTTGTAGATAATGGTAAGTTATTAGAGGCTCAAAGATTAGAACAAAGAACAAAATATGATTTAGAGATGCTTAAGGAGGTAGGTTACTGTAACGGAGTTGAAAATTATGCAAGACATTTAGCAGGAAGAGCTCAGGGTACTCCTCCAGAATGTTTAATAGATTATTTTCCTGATGATTGGCTTCTTGTAGTTGATGAAAGTCACGTGACTTGTCCACAACTCCATGCAATGTATAACGGGGATCAATCAAGGAAGAAAGTTTTGATAGACCATGGATTCCGACTACCAAGTGCTGCTGATAATCGACCTTTAAAATGTGAGGAATTTTGGGAAAAATCTAAACAGACTCTTTTTATAAGTGCAACTCCCGGTCAATGGGAGTTAGATCAGTGCAAAGGTGACTTTGTTGAACAAGTTATAAGACCAACAGGAGTTCTTGATCCATTGATTGATGTCAGGCCAAGCAAAGGACAAATAGAAGATCTTTTATCAGAAATTCGAATTAGGTCCCAGAAAAATCAAAGAGTACTAGTAACGACACTTACAAAGAGAATGGCAGAAGATTTAACTGATTTTTTATCGGATAATAAGGTTAGGGTAAGGTACTTACATTCTGAGATCCATTCAATTGAGAGGATTGAAATTATTCAGGACTTAAGGTTAGGTGAATATGATGTTTTGGTGGGAGTGAATTTATTGAGAGAGGGTTTAGATCTGCCAGAAGTATCTTTGGTCGCAATTTTAGATGCGGATAAAGAAGGTTTTTTAAGAGCAGAGCGTTCACTTATTCAGACAATTGGTAGAGCTGCTAGACATGTTGAAGGTGTCGCTTTACTGTATGCTGATAATTTTACTGACTCTATGAAAAAAGCAATATCTGAAACTGATAGACGTAGAGCAATACAAAAAGAATATAATGAAATAAATGGCATAATACCCCAAGCTGCCGGTAAGAAAATAGAAAACTCTATATTATCTTTTTTAGAATTATCAAGGAAATTAGAAACAGGTGGTTTCTCTAAAGATCTTATAAATATAGTTAATGATAAAACGGCAGATATTTTAAACTCTAAAGATGATGTTTGTTTATTAGAGGAGATGCCTGATTTAATAGATAAATTAGAATCTAAAATGAAGAGTGCTGCATCAGAATTAAATTTTGAAGAGGCTGCAAATTTAAGAGATAGGATTAAAAAATTAAGACAAAAGATTGCGAGAAATAATTAAATCAATTACTTAATTTAAAAAAATCATGTATTGCGTTAACTGCTGTATTGCAATTTTTTTCTAATACGATACATGAAGTTCTAATTTCACTAGTTGCGATCATTTCAATATTTATATTTTCATTAGCTAGTGCTCTAAAAATTTTAGCAGCAGTTCCAACTTTAAAAGCCATTCCTGCTCCTACTGCACTAACTTTGGCTATTGCGGGCCCCTCTTCAAATTTTGATCCAGGATGTTTTTCAACAATAGATTTGAAAATATATTCGGCATTATTTCTATCCTCTGTATTCATTGTAAAACTAATATCTTTGGTCTTTAATTCATTATTTCTCTCAGATTGAACAATCGTATCAAAGATTAAATTTGCTTCTGCCAAGGCTAAGCAAATTGAAGCCGCGACTCCAGGCTTATCAGGTAGATTACGAAAACTAACTTGGACTTGATTCTTATCTAGAGCAACGCCTCTAACTTCTGGATCGTTTTTAATTTTTGAAATCGGATTTATGAAAATTTGTTTTGAACATAACTTAAATTTTTCGCCTACAAATCTAATCGCTTTTGAAATATCCTTAAATTCAATTACGCAGCTTACTTTTATTTCACTAGTCGCGATAAGTCTAACGTTTATATTTGCCTTGGATAAAGTATCAAAAAATTCTGCTGAGACACTAGGCCTGCCCATGATTCCTGCTCCTTGAATACTTAATTTAGTCATATTTCTTGTAATGCTATATTTTCCTCCAATTTGATTAATAATTAAATTACATTGTTCAATTGTTTTATCTAAAAACTTTTCCGAAATAGTAAAAGTAATATCATTACTACTATTTTCTTCACGCGTTGATTGAATTATTAAATCTACATTAATTCCTGCTGCAGATAATTCTTCAAAAATTAAAGCAGCAATTCCAGGTTTGTCAGGAAGCTGGTACAAACCAAAGACTACAACTTGTTCAAGTATCTCGAGGCTATTTACTGTTTTTGTTAGCTCTAGTCTCCCTCTATGCAATTTCAGTGGTTCTATTTCACTGTGCAATAGGGTCCCTTGTTGATTCGTTTCACTAGATTTGACATAGAGCTTGATGCCATAATTTCGTGCGATTTCAACGGCTCTTGGATGAAGAACAGAAGCTCCAACACTTGCTAGCTCTAGCATTTCTTCACAACTAATAGCTTTAAGTAGTTTGGCGTTTTGTACTATTCTGGGATCAGTTGTTAATACGCCAGGAACATCTGTATATATTTCGCAAGATTCTGCCCCTAAAGCAGTAGTTAAAGCCACTGCAGAAGTATCTGAACCTCCTCTCCCCAAAGTTGTAATTTCCATAGAACCATTGTGGCTTAAGCTTGCTCCTTGAAACCCTGCAATAACTACAACATAACCCTGAGCCAAGTATTCTTTAATCCTACTTGTTCTGATTTCAAGTATCCTAGCTCTCCCATGTACTGATTCTGTAATTATTTCTACTTGACTCCCTGTCATCGAAATAGCTGGTATCCCATAATCATTAAGGGCTATTGATAAAAGAGCAATAGTTACTTGCTCTCCCGTAGAGAGAAGCATATCAAGCTCTCTTTTTGAAGGGTTTTTACTAACTGTATACGCCAGGTTATTCAACTGATCAGTTGAATGGCCCATAGCTGAGACTACAATGACAATGTCGTTGCCAGCTTCTTTGCTTTTAGAAATATTTTTTGCAATATTCTTGATCTTAATTACATCACCTACAGAAGTTCCGCCGAATTTTTTAACTAATAGTGCCATAATTAAATAATAATAAAATACCTAGTTAAATTTGATTTAGGTTAATGAAGCTAAATTTTCTGTAAAAATATCAATTGGATTGCTGCCTCTTTTAAGAAATGATTCAATATCAAGTAATTTAATCATTAAATTTATTAAAAATTGAGGATTACAGTTTTTAACTTTTTGTCTGATAAAAAAAATTCTTTTTGGGTTTGAAATCCCTGCGATTTTACTTATTTTAGATAAATCTTTTTCTTCTAAAAGTAATAAAACTATAGTATGAATCCTTACTTGACTAATTAATCCTGCTATTAATCTTAAAGGAGGTTCACCATGATTGATAAGAATATTGATATGATGAAGTCCTTGAGAAATATTTTTTTCGATTAGGGAATCAATAACTTTAAAGATATTTGATTGATTCTCATTTAAGACATTTTTAATATCATTAACTGTAAGTAAATTGGTCTCATTATTATTTTTTGCAGAGACATAAAGTAGAGCCTTCTGTAATTCATTATCTAATCTTGTACTTTCAGTTCCAATAGATTCAATAATTAATGATGCAGCATTTTCTTCTAGATGAATATTGTGCGTCTTAGCAATATTTTTTACAAATTTTATTTGATTTTCATTATTCCAAATATCCGGTAAATTAAAAAATAATTCGCTCGCTTTTTGCTCCCTTATGAGCGATTTTAGGTATCTAGTGCTTTTAATTCTTGAGTCTGGTTTATTGGTATTATTTAATATTAATAAAGTAGAATTGGGAACATTTTTTGATGCAGATTCAAATTTAGTTGTAAATTTATCATTTTTTAAATTAAATATTGGATTATTTTTTAATACTATTACTCTTGAACCATCACCAAAAGGTGGAATTTGCATTTCTTCAAAGGCTCTATAAACTTGATCTTCATCATCTCCATTTAGCTTGCTTAAATTAAAAGTTTGCCATTCTTTTGAAATTTTTGTATTTATAATTTTTTCTATTTCATTTTCGCAAGCTTTGATATCATTACCCCATATAATTTGAATTGGCATATCATTAAAATTATGTTTTGATTTTATGTATTTTTTATTTAACCATACTTAATGATAGAAGATCATCCCATTTTTTTAGAAAGTATTAGCTTTATAAAATCAAAATTAACTAAAAATAATTTGAATTATAAAGAAACAAAAATTTTAGAAAGACTCATACATACCTCAGGCGATTTCAGCATACAAGGACTTTTAGAGTTTAGTGAAAATGTTTGTGAAAAAAGTATTGAAGCAATTAAACTTGGGGCTCCGATCATTACTGATACAGATATGGCTGCCGCGGCTATAAAATCAATGGCGAAGCAAACACACGGTAATAGTGTTTTTTCAGCTAAAAACTGGGTAGAAAATTGTAAAGATATTTCTACTACAAAAACTGCTTTTGGGATTGAAAAAGCATGGTTAGAGTTATCTAATAAGTATTATGCTAATGTTTCTCCCATTGTTGTTTTTGGGAGTTCTCCAACTGCATTAGAAAGATTATTAGATCTTGTGGAAAATGGTGCAAAGAAGCCAAGTTTAATAATAGGCATGCCAGTCGGTTTTATTGGAGTTGAGAAGAGCAAGAGGAGACTTTTAAATAGTTCGTGTGCTTATATCGTATTAAAGTCTACAAGGGGGGGGGCTGCTATGGCAGGCGCTACTATGAATGCTCTTTTAAGAGAGTCAATTTAGTTAAGTATTATGCTGCTTTTTTATTTAAAGGTGCAATATTAATATTATCTTTGAATTTATTGCTTGCTTCCAAATGATTAAGTATTAGTCTTGCCTTCTTTATTACTTTTGGTGGCACACCTGCTAATCTCGCCGCTTCAATGCCATAACTTTTGTTTGAACCTCCTTGTTCAATTTTGTGGCAGAAGTCTAATTTATCCTTAAAATTTTTTACTGTTACTTGAAAGTTCTCAACATTTTTAAGTGAATGTTTTAAGTAATTTAATTCATGATAATGGGTTGCGAAGATACTTTTACATCCAATTTCTTCAGCAAGGTATTCACTTACTGACCAGGCTATTGATAATCCATCAAAGGTTGATGTGCCTCTTCCTATCTCATCAAGAAGGACTAAAGAATTTCGAGTTGCTTGATTTAAGATTGATGCTGTTTCAGCCATCTCTACCATAAATGTTGATTGACCTTTGGATTGATCGTCAACAGCACCAACTCGTGTAAAGATTCGATCAACAACTTTAATAATTGCATTTTTTGCAGGAATAAAACTTCCTATTTGAGATAGAAGTTGAATAAGGCCAATTTGTCTAATAAAGCAGCTTTTCCCACTAGCATTAGGTCCTGTTAAAATAATCAAACTTTGGTTGGTGTTGAATAAAATATCATTAGGAATAAATTTAGTAGAGTCTAATAATTGCTCAACAATTGGATTCCTGCCATCTTGGATATTAGTTAAATTGGTTTCCTTGTCATCAATGGGAATTATTTTTGGCTGAGTAAAATTATTTTCTATAGATGCTAATGCTAAACCTAATAAAGCATCTAAACTTGCAATTGCTTTCGCAATTGATCTGATTTCTTTGGTCTTTTCTGCAATTGATGATCTTAATTTATAAAAAATCTCATATTCTCTCGCTGCTGAACGATTTTTGATTTCAAAAATTTTACTTTCTTGAGATTTGATAGCTGTAGTTATATATCTTTCCTCATTTGTAAGGGTTTGTCTTTTGATCCAATGATTCGGAGCCAGATAAACTTTTGATTTATTAATTGAAATGTAGTAACCAAAAGTTCTATGAAATTGAATTTTTAAATTTGAAATCTTACTTAATTTTCTCTCCTTAATTTCTTCATTTCGCAACCAATTTCCGTAATCATCAATGATATTTCTTAATCCATCTAGAATGTTATCAACTCCATCATGAATTAATCCTCCTTCACTGATATTTAATGGAGGATATTCGACTAAGGTATTTGATATTTTGTCTGCCAATTCACTGAGTTCATAATTGGGTTGTTTTAATTGGCCTACCCAATCGGGTAAGTCATAATTAAATAATTTGATAGTTGATCTTAATCTGGGTAACCTTTTTAAACCGTCTGCTATAGCTATTAAATCTCTTGCGCTTGCTTGCCCTGCCCATGCTCTTCCAGCGAGTCTCTCAAGATCACCCATTGCTCTTAGAAGATTTTGAACATCATTTCTTAATTTTTTTGACTCTAAAAAGTTCTTAATTATATTTTGTCTCTTTAAAATTTCTTTAGTATTTATTAAAGGGAAATCAATCCAATTTCTTAAACATCTTGAGCCCATGCATGTATAAGTTCTGTCAATACTCCAAAGCAACGATCCTACATAATTATTTTCTCTTTGAGTATTCATAATCTCAAGATTCTTTTTAGTTTGATAATCAATAATTAAATGCTCATTTGGGAAATTTATTTGCGGAAAATCTAATGAAATCCTCACTGAAGAATTATTATCACATTCGGTTGGATTAATTGTTTTAAGGTAAGTTAATAATCCTCCTAAAGATTTTGTTGCGTTTATTAAATTATTTAATCCTAAGCCCTCTATAGAACTAATTTCAAAGTGATCTTTAATAGCATATGTCGCTTCATTAATACTAAAATCAGTTTTTCTAGTGATTGTGAATTTTATTGATTTTCCTTCAATTGAAAGAAGATTTTTTTCTTCTTCGCTACCCATTATTATTTCGGAGGCATCAAGCTTTGTAATCTCATCACAAAGTTTATTTAAAGACCTTCCTTCTTGAGAAATTAATTCTCCGGTGCTTACATCAGCTCTTGAAATACCCCAGTTAGATTTGTCTGGTAATTTATTATCTTCAATATAAACTGCCGTTATCCAATTATTTTTTTTTGCTATTAGCATACCTTCTTCAATTACCGTCCCAGGAGTAATTTTTCTTGTGATTGCTCTTTTTATAGGTATCCCATATTTACCCGAACTTTTTTCTAATTGATCGCAAATAATGATAGAAAAATTTTTTTTAATTAGTTCTGCACTATACCTTTCTAGGGCATGATGAGGGATGCCAGCCATAGGTACTCTTCCAATGGCTTTTCCGCCATCTTTACTTGTAAGAGTAATTTCTAGTATTTCAGCAATTAAAATTGCATCTTCAAAAAAACATTCAAAAAAATCTCCTAATCTATATAACAATAGATGGTCACTATTTTTTTCCTTGATAGTTACATAATGTTTAAGTACGGGAGCTAATTTTTCTTTATCTACAGTCTTGAAACTATTTGATTGATCACTTACCAAGTCTAGATTACTTAAATTCGATACTCCACTTTTAAAATTATTTGAATCTATTAAAGTTTTTCTCTTTCTTGGTTTATTTTTTGCATTAATAATTAAGGCTTCATTTGTTAAATTGTCACAGTCAGAAATACTACTTTCTATAGTTTTTATTTCTTTTTTTGTTTCAATTTCATTCCCAAATAAATTTTTTTGAATTAGCTCATCAGAAGGCATCTTTTTTTGAATACTAACTAGATATTAGGGAGTTATTTTTTTTTTGCATTTAACAACTCGCTAAGACTATGTAACTTTTTACCAAAAAATCCTTTTTTATGAGAATATAATAGCCATATACGTTTTTTAAATCATGCAGGCTGTTAACTTTTTCTTTGTCAATGCACTTCTTTTTTCTTCTTTGATCGCTGTAATTGGCGTACCAGTTTTATATGTTACTCAACCTTCTACTGAAGAGGGACAGAAAGAAAGTAGACGCAAAATATATTCAATCGCTGCAGTGTGGGTAGTTTTAGTCTTTGTAACCGGGATTGTTTCTTCTCTGGTTTGATCTAATACGCTTTACATGAGAGTCTATTAATATATGCACAATTTACATGACAATTTACGAAGGATCATTTACTAATGCTGCCTCTTTAAAAGTTGGTATAGTAATAGCTAGATTTAATGATCTAATTACTAGTAAGATTTTATCAGGATGTCTCGATTGTTTGAAAAGGCATGGATTAGATACTTCAGATACAAGTGATAATATTGACTTGGTATGGGTACCTGGTTCATTTGAATTGCCAATAGCGGCAAAATCTCTTATTCAAAAATCAGAATATGATGTAATTATCTCTTTAGGAGCCGTAATAAAAGGAGAAACATCTCATTATGATGTTGTTGTAAATGAGGCAAGTAAAGGTATTGCAAAAGTTTCGCATGAAAATAATGTTCCAATAATTTTTGGTGTTTTAACAACTGACACTATGCAGCAAGCATTAGAAAGAGCAGGTATAAAAAATAATTTAGGATGGAATTATGCTCTGCAAGCCATTGAAATGGGATCTTTAATTAAAAATCTAAAATAGATTTGAATTTTTTTTTAATTGTCACTCCAGTAAGATAAGATAAGTATGTTGCGGATGTAGCTCAGTGGTAGAGCATCTCCTTGCCAAGGAGAATGTCGAGAGTTCGAATCTCTTCATCCGCTTTTAAATTAACAAATAATTAGTGCTTCAAGGATTTCATAATTGAAAGATTAACGAATGATCCTTGAACGTATTTAATAAAGGGTTTCATAAACTTGATACTTAGATAATTGTTTTGAAATATAGAAACTTTTCTCTTTAAAAATAAATAATTTATCATTTATATATAGATTTATATCTAATAAAGCTAATGGGTATTAATCAAACTTTTTAAAATTGATTATTAACTCTTTCTTTTTCTTAAAACTTTAATCTTCATTATGCATGAATAACTTTATAAGTCCGAAAGATTTAAAAGAATTATTTACAAAATCATACGGAGAAGAATCTCCTTCAAAGAATAAATGGGCCAAATACTATCAGGAGGATGTTTTATTTATTGATCCTACACAAAAAAAAGTTGGTTTAAATGCATATATTGAAGCTCAGGATAAATTAATAAAGCGTTGCCAAGACGTTTATTTAGAGACTCACTCTATTGCAATTAATCAAAACATAGCATTTGTTGAATGGACTCTTGGTCTAAAAATCCTTAATAAAGAATTTATTTATCCAGGAACATCAAGATTAATTTTTGGAGATAATGGAAAAATTAAGGAACATAGAGATTATTTTGATTTTTGCGGACCTACATTTGCCCCAGTTCCAATTTTAGGCCCATTTATAAAATGGCTTTACAGTAAATTTGTAAGTTAAATGATCTGAATTATTGATTTTGAGAAAATTTTTAAAGAAAAATAAATTTCAAATTTTTAAATTTGCAATTGTAGGTATTGGATCAACATTATTGAATTTTTTGATGTATTCTTTAATTTTCAAATTGACTACTAGAATACTTTTTGCAAGTTTTATCGGCTATAGTACTGGATTATTAAATTCTTTTTATTTATCAAATAATTGGGTATTTACTAAAATACGTAATAAAAAAATTAACTATGCTCTAATTATTTTTGTATTTATTTATGTTCTTGGAGGTTTAGAAATGACAATAGTCATAAATATGGTTTATGCATACGTTCATAATCATAATATTGCCTGGATTACTGGAGCAATTGTTGCTGCAATAAATAATTATTTGTGTTCAAAATATCTTTTGTTTAATGATTGATTTAATGCTCTTTTATAAGAAGTTTCTGAGATAAAACCTCTCTGAATTCAAGTTGATAATAAAATGATTTTTGATTTGATGTCATAAGATAAATTTTTTCAGCTTTTTTGATCCTATTTGACTCTAAAAGTGAATTAACAATAAGCTTGCCATAACCCTTGCCTTGATGATTACGATCAATCACAATATCCCACAAAACGCCTCGATAAACTCCATCACTTAGTGCTCTTCCAAATCCAAGTATTTTCTTTTTTGACCAGAGGCTTATTATTACATCACTATTTGCTAGACACTTCTTTAAGTCTTGGATTTTTCGATTATTTGCCCAAGTCGTATTTTTATCTAAAAAATTTTTTAATTTATTTAATCCCCCACAAGGAAGAAAATTTGGCCCTAATCCAAAAAATCTTAAACCTGGAGCACCCCTCCCATGCTTGATTAATGTAATTTCTCTCTCTGAAAAAATCTTTGATTCCAATATATTGAAAACACAAAAAATCCATATAACAATTTAGACTATTTTGGCATTTTTGTCGAAACAATTTTATTTTTTGGGTGATCTAACTAGTTTATGCTTACTTAATTTATAATGAATATAATTTAGATTTAACGAGGTAAAAAAAATTATGCTCAAGCTTTTGTTGGGAGATCCTAATACACGAAAGTTAAAGCGATATCAGCCATTAGTTGAAGAAATAAATCTATTGGAATCTGAAGTATCAAACTTGACTGATGAGCAACTGAGAGTTGAAACTAAGGATCTCAAATCTTTGATTAAACAAGAGACAAATCTAATAAAACAAAAGGATTTAATTAATGATTCTCTTCCAAAGGCTTTTGCAATCGTTCGCGAGGCTAGCAAGAGAGTTTTAGGGATGAGACATTTTGATGTTCAGTTAATAGGTGGAATGGTACTTCATGAATGTCAAATAGCAGAAATGAAAACTGGAGAAGGTAAAACTTTAGTTGCTACTTTGCCTTGTTATTTAAATGCATTGTCAGGTAGAGGTGTGCATGTTGTAACTGTGAATGATTATCTTGCGAGAAGAGATGCCGAGTGGATGGGGCAGGTACACAAGTTTTTAGGTTTAAGTGTAGGTTTGATTCAGCAAGATATGAGTCCTCTAGAAAGAAAAAGAAATTATGCATGTGATATTACCTACGCTACAAATTCTGAATTGGGTTTTGATTATTTAAGGGATAATATGGCAACTGATATTGAAGAAGTTGTTCAACGAGAATTTAATTATTGTGTGATTGATGAAGTTGACTCAATACTGATTGACGAAGCCAGAACGCCTTTAATTATTTCAGGACAGATTGAACGTCCTCAAGAGAAATATCAAAAGGCTGCAGATTTAACTCTGCAATTAGAGAGGGCTAAGGAAATGAGTAAAGACGGTATAGATCCAGAAGGTGATTATGAAGTGGACGAGAAGCAAAGAAGTTGTATACTTACAGACCAAGGCTTCGCAAAATGTGAGGACTATCTTAAAGTCAATGATTTATATGATCCAAAAGATCCTTGGGCACATTACATCACCAATGCGTTAAAAGCTAAGGAACTATTTATAAAAGATGTAAATTATATTTTAAAAAATGATGAAGCCATAATTGTTGATGAATTTACTGGCAGAGTTATGCCTGGAAGGAGATGGAGCGATGGTCAGCATCAAGCAATTGAAGCTAAAGAGGGTTTAAAAATTCAGCCTGAGACTCAAACATTGGCTTCAATTACTTATCAAAATTTTTTCTTACTATATCCTGGTCTAGCTGGGATGACAGGAACTGCAAAAACAGAAGAGGTTGAATTTGAAAAAACATATAAATTACAATCAACAGTTGTTCCTACAAATATGTCTAGAAAACGGCAAGATTGGCCTGATCAGGTTTTTAAAACAGAAATTGGAAAATGGAGAGCAGTTGCTAATGAGACAGCTTCTATTCATAAACAAGGAAGGCCTGTATTAGTTGGTACTACAAGTGTTGAAAAAAGTGAATTGTTAAGTTCTCTTCTGCATGAACAACAAATCCCTCATAATTTACTTAATGCAAAACCAGAGAATGTTGAACGAGAGGCAGAAATTGTAGCTCAAGCTGGCAGGTCTGGAGCAGTTACAATAGCAACAAATATGGCTGGAAGGGGTACGGACATAATCTTAGGAGGAAATAGTGATTATATGGCGCGACTTAAGCTGAGAGAAACTTTGTTACCTCTTTTGGTGAAACCTGATAATGAGCATAAGCCTCCAATCCCCCAGCAAAGGGATTTAAAGTCTAAGAGTGGATTTTCAACATCTAAGGTTAAATTAAAAAAATCAAGTAAAAATGAACTCAAACATTTTAGAAGTCTTTTCCCTTGTCAACTAGGTGAGAATATTCAGAAAGAAATTAATTCTCTATCAAAAGAACTTGTTCAAACTTGGGGAGATCGTAAGTTAAGTACATTTGAATTAGAGGATAGAATTGCAACCGCTGCTGAAAAAGCACCTACGGATGACAGCCTTATTAAATCACTTCGTCAGGTATTATCATCTGTAAAATCTGAGTATGAGAAAGTCCTTAATCAAGAAGAGGAGAATGTTCGTGTTGCAGGAGGCTTGCATGTTATCGGTACTGAGAGACATGAATCAAGACGCGTTGATAATCAGTTAAGAGGTAGAGCAGGAAGGCAAGGTGATTTAGGAAGTACAAGGTTTTTCTTGTCTTTGGAAGATAACTTGTTAAGAATTTTTGGAGGAGATAGGGTCGCGAACCTAATGAATGCCTTTAGAGTCGATGAAGATATGCCGATTGAGTCTGGGATGCTAACAAGATCTTTAGAGAGTGCTCAGAAAAAAGTTGAAACTTACTATTATGATATTCGCAAGCAAGTCTTTGAATATGATGAAGTAATGAATAACCAAAGAAAAGCTGTTTATTCAGAAAGATTAAGGGTATTAAAAGGTATTGATTTAAAAAAACAAGTTTTAGGTTATGGAGAGATTACGATGGAAGAAATAGTTGAAGCTTATGTTAATCAAGATTTACCTCCTGAAGAATGGGATCTTGAACAATTAGTTTCTAAAGTTAAAGAATTTATCTATCTATTGAAAGATTTACAAGTGAAGGATATTTTTGCATTATCAGTTGATGAATTAAAGAATTATCTAAAGGAGCAATTAAGAACAGCTTATGACTTAAAGGAATCTCAAATAGAGAATAATCGTCCAGGATTGATGCGAGAAGCTGAAAGGTTCTTTATTCTTCAGCAAATTGATAACCTTTGGAGAGAGCACCTGCAATCAATGGATTCTTTAAGAGAATCTGTAGGACTAAGGGGCTATGGTCAAAAAGATCCACTTATTGAGTATAAGAATGAAGGATATGATATGTTTCTTGAAATGATGACGAATATGAGAAGAAATGTAATCTATTCAATGTTTATGTTTCAGCCGAAAATAGATAAAGAGACTAATCAAAAAGAGAATGACTAGTCTCTATCGTCACCTAAAAACTCAATAATTTCTTTGTCTTTGAGATTTTGAGCATCTCCTAGTTTAGACATGTCAATAACTTCATCATTTAATAAGTTCTGAAAAGCTCTTTGAAGCCTATTAAGCTGATTCTCTAATGTGTCTATTCTATCCATTAAATTTCTGATTACATTTGCTTCTGCATCAGGAAGTGCAGAATGAGCTAGTGGATTTATTTTAACTCCACTTTGATGAACGACTCTTCCTGGGATACCAACAACTGTGCTATTACCTTGAACACTTCTTACAACAACCGAGCCAGCTCCAATTCTTGTATTTGGCCCAACAATTATTGAGCCCAATACTTTTGCTCCTGCACCTACAACAACATTCTCTCTTAAAGTAGGATGCCTTTTGCCATGACTTTTCCCAGTACCTCCTAAAGTTACTCCTTGATAGAGCAAGCAATTATCTCCAATCTCAGCGGTTTCTCCTATTACAACCCCCATGCCATGGTCGATGAATACACTTTTACCTATTTTGGCACCTGGATGAATTTCTATGCCAGTCAGAGATCTATTGATTTGACTGATAATGCGTGGAATTAATGGTAATTTCAGCTTCCATAATTTATGAGTAAATCTATGAAGAAATATAGCTTGAAATCCTGGGTAACATAGGAATATTTCTAAAATACCTCGTGCAGCAGGATCTCTTTCTTTGATAATTGCTATGTCTGATTGTATTGTTTTAATCATATTTCTTAATTTGATATCCCAATTTCTTTTTTTAGTTGATTAATAGTTTCTTCTGTTAAATAATTAGCAGCGCAATGTATATAAGGCATTCTCATTAGTTGAGAACGGTTTTTTGTCAGAGTATTTTGAACCTCTGATAAACTAGGGCCATCACATAATACATGGTTAGTGGCTCTTAAAAGGGCTAAAAGTCTACTGCTATTTTCAGGGTTAGTTGTCATAAGAAGTATATCATTCCCTCTAATGCTGTGTAATATAACTTCTGCTGCTCGTAATAGGCCCGGGCTAATACTTACAATGCCAACGCAACTGCCTGGTTTTAATTCTTTGAGCATTTTTAACTCTTTTTGAAAATCACTTAGATCCACTGCTATTGCTCTAATACCGTATTGTTTAGCTAGCTTTTCTAGGGGTTGCAAAAAATATCTGCTAGTTACTAATGTTCCATTATTAGAATTGCAGAGAACTTTTTCTAATTCTTCCATTGGTACAACTTCAACAGGAACATTGATTCTTGGTGATAAATCTTCTGCAATTAACATTGATGCTCCAATATCTTCTCTTGGGGTACTAACTAAAACTCGTGCTCCACATTTTATTCTCCAATCAACTTCATTAGTTAATAATTCTCTTGCTTCTTGTAAGGTGCATCCAATGTTGATCATTTTATCAATCGCTTTTTTTGCTTCATTTTCAGGGTCTTTCCCAATCTTCGTGGAATTAATTGATTCTTTAACATTTTTTTTGTTTAATTGATCTCGAACGTAAATTCCAGACCCAGCAATTGCTTCAACAACACCATCAGTCTCAAGTTGCCTATAAACTTTACTTATGGTATTTCTGTGCAGTCCTGTTTGCATAGCTAATTGTCTAGTACTAGGGAGTCGATGCCCAGGAGGATAATGCCTAGAAGCGATTGCAAAACAGATTTGATTATAAAGTTGACTTGAAGCCGAAATATCGCTCTCAGATTGAATATGGAATCTCACGTTATTTTGAACCTTACTTAACTATGGATTTTATAGTGCCACTTTAACATTCGGCATACAATTAGGAAAATATTATCTAAAATTTAAAATTATTTTAGTTTTCTTCTTTCTTCACTAAAGGGGTTTTTCGTGGGCTAAGAAACATTATCATATTTCTTCCTTCTCTTTTTGGAGATTGTTGGACTTCTGATTGTTCTTCAAGATCATTAGCCATTTTTAAAAGCAACGTTTCAGCTAAGTTTGAATGTTGAATTTCACGCCCTCTAAAAATTACTGTACATTTCACTTTGTCACCTGCTTTTAGGAATTTTATAGCTTGTCCTATTCTTACATCGTAATCATGCTTATCTATTTTATATCGCATTTTTACTTCTTTAACTTCGGTTTGATGTGATTTTTTTCTAGCCTCTTTTGCTTTTTTTTCTTGTTCAAACTTATATTTTCCATAGTCCATGATTCTGCAAACTGGTGGGTTTGCCTTCTCACTTACTAATACTAAATCTAGTTCTCTGTTGGATGCTATTTCTAGAGCCTTTAATCTATCTATAACCCCAAGTTGTTGTCCGTCTGAATCAACAACTCTTAGTTGTGGATAATTTATTCTTTCATTAATATTTGGAAGCTCTCTTACAGGAGTTCGGCGATCAAAGCGTGGACGTGGTGGCATTCAGTTGGTTTTTGGAAATAGGTTTTGGTTTTAGTCTTAAATTTAATTAAATTTAGCAAATAGCAGACTCTATTTTAATTATTGCATCTTTTAGAGGGTTTTTGTTATCAAGCCAATATGGATTATTTTTATTACGAAACCATGTCCTTTGTCTTTTTGCGAAGTTAATCGTTTTTTGTGTAGTAATTTTAATTGCTTCTTCTGTATTATATTTTTTATTAATAACACTGTGAGCTTCTTTATATCCAATTGTTTCTAGTAATGATAAATCTGATCCATATTTAATTATGAGATTTTGTGTCTCTTCGATAATTCCATTATTAAACATTGATTGAGCTCTTTTTGAGATTCTAGTTTTAAGATCATCTCTATCAAGACCTAGCTCTAATATATTCCAAGGGGGCGGTTTGATGGATTGCTGGAGTGAGATTGACTCTCCTGTTGTGTAAAAGACTTCTAGGGCTCGAACAGTTCTTACCTTATCTTTATATTCGATTTTTTGAGCAGTTTTGTTATCACAGAGTTTTAATAAATCCCAACATTTTTGTTGTCCTAATTTTAATAATTGATCTCTCAGTATTTTTTGAGGAGGTACTCCTGGAGTAATAAATCCATTTATAATAGAGTTCATATAAAGACCGCTACCCCCTACTAGAAAAGGGTAGACCCCTTTTTTTATTTCTTTATTAATTGAGATAGTTGCAATTTCTTGAAATTCTTTTACGTTTATTTTTTGATCTGGATTTGTAAGATTAATTAAAAAATGCTTAACAATTTTTTGCTGTACATCAGTTGGTTTAGCTGTTCCAATATCCATTGTTTTGTATATTTGTCTTGAATCGATGTTATGAATATTGATCTTAAAGTATTTTGCTATTTCAATTGCCAATTCAGTTTTACCACTAGCAGTAGGCCCTAAAAGAACTATTACTAGAGGTTTTAATGAATTCATGAAAAAAACTTTATAATAAAATATTATAAATATTAATTCAGTGATTAAATTATTTATTATATTTAAAGCCTTTCTGTAATACCAGTGGTAAGTTAGGTTTGATGCCTTACTAAATGAAAATTTTACAAAGGTTTTATTTATTTATTTTTAGCTTAAATGAGTGAGGAAAACAGGCCTAATAAAGTCTCGAATCAATATGGCGCAGAACAAATACAAGTCCTTGAGGGCTTAGAACCTGTACGCAAGCGTCCTGGAATGTATATTGGGTCAACAGGCCCTAGGGGTTTGCATCATTTGGTTTATGAAGTAGTTGATAATTCTGTAGATGAGGCTCTTGCTGGACATTGTGATCATATTGAAATTATTCTTAAGCCTGACGGCTCCGCGCTGATCTCTGATAATGGGAGGGGTATACCTACTGATATACATCCAAGAACAGGTAAAAGTGCATTAGAGACGGTCTTAACTGTTCTTCACGCAGGTGGTAAATTTGGAAGTGGTGGATATAAAGTGTCTGGTGGTTTACATGGAGTAGGTATATCTGTTGTTAATGCTTTGAGTGAGTGGGTTGAAGTTACTGTTTATAGAGATGGGAAAGAGTTTCATCAAAGATTTGAGAAAGGTGTTTCAAAGGGGGATTTGGTATCAAAAAAGCAAAAAACAGAGATTAAAAAAACAGGCACGACTATCAGCTTTAAGCCTGACCCACTAATATTTACTACCGTAATAGAGTTTGAATATTCTGTATTATCCTCTAGGTTAAGAGAATTAGCATATCTTAATGGTGGGGTAAAAATTATCTTTCGAGATGAACGTCAGCCATTAAAAGATAATAATTTCAGGGAAGAAATATATTTTTATCAGGGTGGTATTAAAGAATATGTTCAATATATGAATTCTGAAAAAGAATCATTACATCCTGAAATTATTTATGTTGATTCTCAAAAAGAAAATGTTTATGTTGAGGCTGCTCTTCAGTGGTGCTCAGATGTTTATTCAGATAATATTCTTGGATTCGCCAATAACATAAGAACCATTGATGGCGGAACTCACATAGAAGGATTAAAAACTGTCTTAACTAGAACTTTTAATAACTTTGCTAAAAAAAGATCTAAAAGAAAGGATGGGGATAAAAATTTAGCAGGTGAAAATATACGAGAGGGCCTAACTGTTGTACTTTCTGTAAAAGTTCCTGATCCAGAATTTGAGGGGCAAACCAAGACAAAGCTTGGCAATACTGAGGTGAGAGGAATTGTTGATTCTCTTATAGGAGAAGCTTTATCTAAATATATGGAATTCAACCCAAATATTCTTGATTTAATTTTAGAGAAAGCCATACAATCTTTTAACGCTGCTGAGGCAGCAAGGAGAGCGAGAGAACTTGTAAGGAGGAAAAGTGTTCTTGAGAGTTCGACTTTGCCTGGTAAATTAGCTGATTGCAGCTCAAGAGATCCTTCTGAATCAGAAATTTATATTGTTGAGGGTGATTCTGCTGGTGGATCTGCTAAGCAAGGTAGGGATAGGAAATTCCAAGCAATCTTGCCATTAAGGGGTAAAATTTTGAATATTGAAAAAACTGACGATGCAAAAATTTACAAAAATACAGAAATTCAATCTTTAATTACTGCTTTAGGTTTGGGCATCAAAGGGGAAGAATTTGAGAGTAAATCCCTCAGATATCATAGGGTTGTAATTATGACTGATGCAGATGTTGATGGTGCACATATAAGGACTTTATTATTGACATTTTTCTATAGATATCAAAGAGAGTTGGTTGAAAAAGGTTTTATATATATTGCTTGTCCCCCTCTTTATAAAGTGGAAAGAGGTAAGAATCATAAATATTGTTATAACGAAAACGAACTGAAAACAACTATTAAAGATTTTGGGGAAAAAGCTAATTTTAATATCCAAAGATTTAAGGGTCTTGGAGAAATGATGCCAAAGCAATTATGGGATACAACAATGAACCCCAAAACTAGAATGATGAAAAGAGTAGAAATAGAGGATGCTTTAGAAGCTGATAGGATATTTAATATATTAATGGGAGATAAAGTTGCTCCAAGAAGAGAATTTATAGAAACTCATAGTGTTGATTTAGATTTAGCAACTCTGGATATATGATAAATAACTATATTAAAAATATTTGTCTTATAAGTTTTGCATTGTTTGGACCAATATATTTACCTGCTGGCGGGATTCAAAAAAGATTAAATGTGTACTCCTGTTTTAATAAATCAAAAGAGATAGTTTTAACTACAAATTCTAAAATTTATGCAACCCCAACAACAAATTCCAAAGAATTAAGATTATTAAAAACAGGGACATCACTATTAATTATAAGGGATTGGATTAATCAAGAAAATGATCTATGGTTTAGAGTCCAAATATCAAATAGCATATTTGTAGATAGTTCATTTAAGCCAATGAAGGGTTGGATTAAAATTTAGATTATTTAATATAAATAAATGAGATTCTAAATTTCATTATTAAATGTTATTTAAAACATTTGTTTTATAAAATTATTATTGAATAGGATTTTTAAAGTATTTTCTGAATAAACTACTTTTGTTTTAATCTTTTTTATAAATTTAGATTTATGTTTTATATCTTTTTAATTTATGGAAATTAAATATAATTAAAATGAGAAAATAATATTAATCTAGAATGATGAATGATGATGTTAATAATTATAGTTACTCCTCTTTATCCGCGGAATTAACTACAAGTGAAAAAATAGCTTTTGATCTTGAACAACTTCTAATTGCTGGCAATTATGATTCGGCTAAACTTATTCTTGAACCTTCACAGCCAGTTGACATAGCTGAAGCTATAGGTCAGTTGCCACAAATATTGCAGGCCCTAGCATTTAGGCTTCTTAAGAAAGATGAAGCCATTGAAGTCTATGAGTATTTAGAGCCAATAGTTCAACAAACTTTATTAGAAAGACTTCGCTCAGGAGAAGTCTTAGAAATAGTCGAAAAGATGTCGCCTGATGATCGCGTACAGTTGTTTGATGAATTACCAGCAAAAGTTGTTAAAAAACTTTTATCTGCCCTTAGCCCTGGAGAAAGAAAAGTTACTGCTGAATTATTAGGCTATAAGCCTGAAACCGCTGGCAGATTAATGACTACTGAATTTATAGATTTAAAAGAAATGCAAACTGCTCAAGAGGCTCTTTCTTTAATTAGAAAAAGAGCTCCTTTTACAGAGACTATTTATAGTTTATATGTTACAGACAAAGAACGGCACTTAACAGGCATACTGTCTCTTCGAGATTTAGTAGTAGCAGAGCCTCATATGCAGATTGGAGAAGTTATGACGAGAGAAGTTGTCAATACAACAACTGATACAAATCAAGAAGATGTTGCTAGGGCAATACAAAGATATGATTTTTTAGCACTTCCCGTTGTTGATAAAGAAAATCGATTAGTAGGTATTGTTACTGTAGATGACTTAATAGATGTAATAGAACAAGAAGCTACTAGGGATATTTATGCTGCGGGAGCAGTCCAAGCAGGAGATGAAGATGATTACTTTCAAAGCGGATTATTTACTATTGCAAGAAGAAGAATTGTTTGGTTGTTAATTCTTGTACTTGCTAACGGAATAACTACAAAAGTTATCGCAATGAATGATCAGATTCTTGGTGAGGTGGTTATTTTGGCGGCTTTTATTCCATTGTTAATAGGAACCGGAGGTAATGTAGGAGCTCAAAGTTCTACTGTCGTAATTAGAGGTTTAAGTACTCAAAAAATTAAGTCTTTAGGTCCTTTAAAAGCAATTATGAAAGAAGCTCTGACAGGAGCCCTGCTTGGCATATTAATGCTAGTTGTTGTGATACCTTTTGCATGGTGGCAAGGAGAGGGACCATTAATAGGACTTGCCGTTGGGATTAGTTTGCTTTCTATTACAACTCTTGCAGCAACTGCAGGAGCATTACTTCCTGTAATGTTTGATAGGATGGGATTAGATCCTGCCCTGATGTCTTCTCCCTTCATAACAACCGCTACAGATATTGCCGGAGTATTTATTTATTTAAATACAGCTACGTGGCTTATGAGCAACTATAAGGTGTAATTCAGTAAGTAAATATACTCAATTATGTAAAATTGTGGTTTTTTAGGTTTAACTTTACAATTCTTAATGGTATTGTTTACAAAAGAATATTTTGTTTATGTCA
>MDTA01157012.1_pt1 | contig 25347 bp, 18 predicted proteins | sample 811151 | NCBI WGS metagenome assembly MDTA01 (sample SAMN05326648, study PRJNA326480) | marine metagenome | isolation source: seawater | place: Indian Ocean: South | collected 2010
GTGATTGGTGCTGGTATGATCGCCAACGCCGGCCACATTCCCGCCTGGAAAAACTGCGCAGACGACGCCGAAGTTGTAGCCGTCTTTAATCGTAGTATGGAGCGCGCCCGGCAGACGGCGGAGCGCCATGATATCCCGCACGCCTATGACGACTGCGCGAAAATGCTGGCCGAAGTGCAGCCGAATATTGCCTGCGTGTGTACGCCCAACGTTTCGCATAAGGAATACGCGTTGGCGGCGTTTGACGCCGGTGCCCACGTGTTTTGCGAAAAGCCCATTGCTGCGCGCCACGCCGATGCCATCGAGATGTTCGAGCGTGCAGAAGAGCGTGGTCGAATCCTCTTTGTCACGCAGACGGGCCGCTTTGCCAACCGAATGCTGGCCGCTAAAGAAATTGCCGACTCGGGACGTCTCGGCGATATGTACTACGCCGAGACGTCGGCGCTACGTCGACGCGGCGTGCCAACTTGGGGCCGCTTTCACATAAGCGACCACTCGGCTGGCGGGCCGCTCTGCGATTTGGGCGTGCACGCACTCGACGCGCTGCTGTGGATCATGGGCAGTCCCAAGGTCGTTGCCGTTAGTGGCGCCACCTATACCAAGATTGCTAACCGGGACGAAGGGCTAGTCGAAGATCTAGCCGCTAGCGGCGCCCCTGTTGGTGTTCACGAACCGCGGCCTTACAGCGCAAGTGAATATGACGTCGAAGATATGGCCGCCGGATTCTTGCGCTTGGAGACGGGTGCGACCATCAGTCTCAAGGCGAGTTGGGCGGCCAATATACCTGATGGAACGGGGACGTCTTTTATTTTGGGCGATAAGGCTGGCCTGCGGCTTGATCCACTGACCATTATCGGCACGGCGGGCCGCTACAAGGCCGATACCTCGCTCAAGGTGCCGGCCGATCCTGACATACCTTTTTACGGCCATCGGAAAGCGGCGGCGCACTTTGTCCGGGTGCTACGCAGAGACGAAGAGTTGATGATTAAGAAGGATCAGGTACTCAACGTCATCGGCGCGCTCGATGCGCTCTACCGCTCGGCTGAAGAGGGAAGCGAAATGCGTTTGTAGAGCCGGGTGTGCGGTGCTCCGGATCTTGCCACAGCGCGCAAACTTGCTCGACTATTTGGTCTAGATGTACCGGCAGAGTGGGGCTACTTTGATTATGGGGTTCACGCCCATGGGGTAATCGTATTCAACCAAGGCATTGAGCGATGAAGACGAGAGTATGTGTGCGGGATGTTGCGTAGCGGCTCGCTGTCTAAAGCGCTGACCGTCCACAGCATGCGCATAGCAGCGTCGCCGATCTGGCGACAAAACACCAGATCGGCATCCAGCCACATGGACAGCAGACGCGCCAGCGTAGACTTACTCGAACCAAGCGCGACGGAAACGAGCGCAATGCGCCATACTACGATAATCGTTTCACTTAAGTTATTTTTGTTCCCACGACATGCCTTCGCCGCGCACTAGGCGCGCTCGTAGCTCATAGGTGCCTGGCCACTCGACTGGTAGGTCGCCGTTTTCGACCATCAGCTTGAGTGGATTGACTTTGGTCTTGAGCGGCAGGTAGATGCGCTGGCGTTTACGGGCCGATTCGAAGAGCGCCATCATGATTTCTTGCACCGCGCGGGCACGTTCGGCGTCGCTGATGGGCTTTTCTATCTTGCCTTCAACCCAGTCGATTGCTTCTACGCACTGATGCGCCCAGCAATCGTGCCAGTCGGCCTCGACTTCCTTCCAGCCGTTTGACGTGGCGTTCATATAGCGCACCGTGCCGATTTCGTAGTTGTAGCCGGCTGATTTCCCTTCGGGCATATACATCGGTGCGTCCGAGGGAATCTGTTCGTCGGGATGGCGCGTGGTGCTCAATTCCATGATGCCGTCCGTGCCGATTACGCGGCAGCCTTGACCCAATCCACCTACCATATTGCCGACGATTAGTAAAGTCGCGCCGTTATCGCAGCCAGCTAATCCCAAACAGGCGTCCTCAGCGGGTAGGCCACGCTCGGCCTGGTCCGTCGTGCGTTCAACGGACCCAGCTACCCACTCGACCTTGGGCTCGTCCATTAGAAAGAGGGCTAGTCGTATGTTGTGCGAGTTCGTATTGAGGATGTTACCGCCGTCCCCCAGTTGAACTTGTGTCACCTTGCCAATAGCTCCCTCGCGAATGAGTTCGCGCGCCTTGAGCCACGTGGCGTGATGGGGTCGCTGGAAGGCGATAAGCAGCTTAACGCCGTTGCGCTGACACGCTGTGAGCATGGCATCAGCTTCGCCCAAATCAACGGCCATCGGTTTTTGACAGAGAATGGCTTTGGGCTTTCGGGCTGCTGCGGCGATGACCATCTCGGCGTGCTGTTGGTGCCAGGAGCATACGTCGACAAAGTCAAGTTCTTCTTTGTCTAGCATGTCGCGATAGTCGTCGTAGCGACTGCCTGCGTCGACGTTAAAAAAGTCGCCGAACTCGCTCCGTGCATCGGGGTTGGTGTCGGCAAGTGCTCCGATCTGTGTCGGTTGGTTCGGGACGCCAAGCCAGCCGCGCGCGTGCACACGCGCTATGATGCCACATGCAATAATTCCAGTTCGATAGGATGACATAAGAATTCCTCGTGTAAGCGTAGTGGATACAATGCACTAACTAGGGGAAATAGCCGGCTTTTGTCCATAGCCACAGAGAGCCTCCCATCCATACACCTGAAAAGCGAAGGTGCATAGATAGGATTTTACTCATACGAAACTTATTTGAGTAGCATGACCTTGGTAATGCTATGCGTGCCGTTTGCGCGGAGACGCAAAAAGTAGGCTCCGTTACCCACATACTGGCCACTGTCATTGCGTCCATCCCAGGATACTTTGTGCGCCCCCTTGGGCCAAACGCCTTGCTGCAGCGTGCGCACAGCCTGGCCTAACGCATCATAGATGACCAGTTGGATGGCTCCTCTTCGAGCGAGTACAAAGGGGATGGCGACCGAGGCGTTGAATGGGTTGGGGTAGGCTCTGCCTAGCGTAGATTGCTCTGGCAGGGCTGCGGCTACTTCGGCAACGGTCGTAGGAAGCAGATCGTTATCTGAAAGCACGGCGATGCTTACAGGAGGCAGGCCCGTCGATATGGGACCTTGTAGTAGACTATAGTCTATTGCATCAAAGATCTTCAGGCCTGCTGAGTTGGGATCAGAGAAGCTGCCCTGATCGGCCACTATCAATCGATTGCCGTCTACAGCCAGATCGGGAATATACCCCCCGCTCAGGCCCTGTAGAGCCGGGCCAACTTGACGACTTTGTAAGTTGAATGGAACCACGTAGTTGGCAAAATTCTCGTCAGAAATGATAGCGAATCCACGCTCGCCGTCGACGAGGGCAATACCATTTAGGTCGCCCCCTAAATCTTCTTCGCTGATGGCTATACCCGAGCCACGGTTATTCTGCGTATCAATGATCTCTATACCCCCCAAACGATCACCAAAGTGGGCGACCGTACTAACCACAATGGATTGATCTACGGGAATAAGTGTGTTGGGGTTGGGCGAACTTAGGACAATACCCTGTACGCCTTCACTTTCAGGATCTACGTCAATTAGCGAATTACTGTCTATGTCAATCACAGCAAGAAAAGAATTGTCCGCAGGGCCCCAAGTAGTGTTACGGTCTAAACGCTGACAGCTGACGTAGATACGCTGACCTACGCGCACAATCTGGGCGGCTTCTGGTAGGCCGTCGTCGTCGGCGAATGAACTCAAATCGATACGGTCTATTTCGGTTCCATCGCGTGGGTCGACCACTAGGACTTCACTACGCTCATATAGCGTGACATAAGCCTTGTCGTCTGCGATGACCTCTATGTCCTGTGGGTTGGTGCCGTTACCCACGGAAAACTGAATAAGTGGTGTGCTCATATCAACCGCATCAAGAACGATTATGTTGTCTTGGCCCAGTCGGTTGATGACGTAAATCATGCCATTATAAAATCGCACTACCGCATCGGAGTGCACGCCTAGCAGGTTGATTTCAGCCTCCTCTGTGCCTGCCTGTAAAAACGCCGTACTGCCCGTTGAAAAATCTGACGTGGATACAAACAGATTCGACTGTGCTAGCGCTGCTTGGATGAAGAGGAACAGAGTAAGGGAAAATGTGCAGATGCGATACATATGAAAATCCTTTATGGTGTGAATTATAGACGGATGAATGCGTGATCTAAGGTCATCGAGTAAGAGCGTCCGGGGAGTGGATACCCCCACAGGTCAGCTACTTGATTGTCTGTGATATTGTGCACCTCTACAGTCAGGGCCGTTGACGGAATCAACGCGCGGCGCAGACCCCCGTTATACAGGGTGCGCTGCGTGACGGGCCGCAGGTTGGCGCGATCGAGGTAGTGTTGACTTTCTCGCAGGTACTCAAACCAGCATTGCCACGAAGACTGTTTAATTTCTAAGCTGTTGCTCAGGCGGTGGCGCGGTGCGTTGGGTAGATCATTGCCCCGTTCAAAAGAGAATGGTGCTCGGTTTTCTGCCATTTGATAAGTATAGTTGCCATTCAAATTTATCAGAGGTAACACCTGCGCCTGCCAGCGTGTTTCTATTCCACGTAGCAGTGCCTGGCCGATGTTATAGGGTTTGGAAACCTGCTGCGAGTTGTGAATAAAGCGTATTAGATCGTTCACGCGGTTATGGTAGTAAGTCAGTTCGAACAGTGAGATACGCGCCGGCCGTGTATCGAGATTGCGATACACCAATCCGATATCGTTGTTATGTCCTGTTTCTGACTGCAGATTTGGATTCCCAATCACGGCACCGCGATCGCCGAAAAGCTCGAAAAAACTCGGTGCTCGTCGGTAGATTCCGCGGTGGGCCTGCAGTTTAAATTGCTTTCCCAAATGGGCTGAAATGCCCATGCGTATGCCCCAAAGTACATCGCTATTACGGTGTATTACATCGGGTGAAAAAGCAAGAGGGCCGGGGATGAGAAACTGGTTTTTCTGCCATTCACCCTGACCGCCAATGTGTGCGGCTATTCGTTCTCTGAAGAGAGATTTTTCGGCTTGTATGCCTAAAGTCGCGCTACTGCGCCGGTTCGTATACACAACGCGACTGGGTCGAAGCCGATCGTGCGGTGTAAAGCGTTCTTGAAACACGTTGGCAAATACATTGCCCAGTATATTAAGTGGCATTAATGCGCCGAATTCGCCGCGCATTCCGTAGCGTTGCGTGGTGTCGTTTTGGTGCTGAAGACCGGTCCCCACTTCTCCTAGCAAGTCTTTATACGTATCGCGCTGTTCGGTGTAGTATGATCTGAGACGGAAAGTATGGCCGCTAGCGCGCATGCCGTAAAAATTGGCTTCAATCATATGACGCCACGTGTCAAAGCGAGTGTATAATGACTGATTGTTGCCCAATCCGGGAATGCCTTTGTGGCTCCAATCCAAGGTGCTGTGTACTTGAAGGTGGTTATTACTGACCATCCGCCCCATCTTGTTCAGCAGACGAAGTGCAGAAAAGTCGCTGTTACGTCGCGTTGCCCACTCGTCATCTTGGGTATTGTATTCGGTGCCATTGTCATCCCAAAAGCGAAATGTGTTTTCGCTAGCGCTGTAGTCTGCAAGAGAGAGGTAGTTCCATTGGCCTATGCGGCCGCTGTGGGAGAGACCAAGTCGTTGCGTGTTGAACGAACCACTGCTGGCATTAAATCGCATATGTTTCGGTCCATTGAGGCCCCGGGTGCGCATGTGCACGACTCCTCCTATGCTGTTGCCGCCAAGCCTAGATGGCACGTTACCGCGGTGTATTTCTATCTGTTCAACGCCAGCCAACGGCAAGCGGCCTATATCGACTCCACCGCCGCTGGCACTGTTGAGAGATATGCCATCGAGAAAGATCTGCACTTGCTCTGACGTCGAGCCACGGATAGATACCGTGCTTAAGCTGCCGAGTCCGCCATAACGCCGTATGTTGATACTCGTCGCGGCATCGAGCACCTGAACTAGGCTGCTATTGCTGCTGTGGTCTACGGTAATCTTTTCAACAAGAGATGCACCGTCGTTTGAGCGGCGGCGCTGGACGACAAGCTCATCCATGAGTAATGGCTGCAGTTCTAAACGGAAATCCAATGCGTTGGTTTGGAGGCCTAAATGGACGGGTTGGTCTAGCGGTTTGTAGCCGAGGGCTTCAACACGCACATGACCGGAGGAACTGTTGGGCAAGGACAGGCGGTAGGCGCCCGTACTATCACTGTAGGTTGACTGTGTCGGTTGTGTAGCAGGGTTAGGGAAAAATTTTATGAGCGCAGAGGGTAGCGGATTGTTCTCTCCATCATAGACACAGCCAGTCCATTCGACCGAGCCAGAGATGGGCAGAGCAAATAGCGCTTGCACACAGCATAGTGCAATAAAAAACCCCACCTGATGATTAGATGGGGATCGGGTGATATTATGGCGCACCGGAGACCACCTTTCCTACGAAGGTTATTGTCACCTCGGTTCAGGCAGGTCTCCTGGCTTCCGGTGCGAATCGAGACCCCTTCCCAACCTGGTAAAGGTCAGTGGGCATTGCGTCTTCGACTTGACGGGTTTTCCGTCGACCGGTTACAGTGGCGGGACCGCGGCAGACTTACACTGCCTTCCCTATTATCGCGATGAACCTAAGTGCATTCATCGCGACCTGAACCTTCCATGTGTAGTGAGTTGGCTGACTCACCGGACCAATCTTAATGGGTGTGTCGCATTTTGTCAAATAGCGTTTTTCAAATGCCGGTTTTACTCGGGGACTATCGGTTATATCCTGCCCTAGGCTTACGATTGCGGTGCGCAGATTGGATCATCGTACAAGACCTTGCGCATTATTCGAGCCCGAGCAGCTTTAGGCTGTCTCGATGAATCAGCGCTTCTATCTCGTCCCCGTCTAAGCGCGGTAGCGCGGTGCCTTCCAGCATATCGTTTAAAGAGCGAATACCGGAGATTGATGCATCGATGGTGGTAAAGGGATAATCGCTGCCAAAGAGGAGCTTGTGCCAGACGCCGTATTCCTGCACGAGCATGAGGCTATTGTAAAATTGGAACGGGCGGTAGTGCAAGGCACTGACGTCGGTGTAGACGTTGGGGTGCTTGCGAATAACGGCAATGCATTCCCCTTCGTAGGGATGACTCAGATGAGCCATGACGATTTTTACGTCTGGGTATTTCGTTGCGACCGGATCGAGGTGGCGTGGTAGTGTACAGTCGATGGGTGCCTGCGCTACAAAAGTGGTGCCGGTGTGCAAGAGCACAGGCAGCAGGTTGTCTCTAGCATACTGCCATAGAGGGTCGAGCCGTGGATCGTTTGGGTAAAAGCCGGCGTACATCGATAGCAGTTTTATGCCCTTTAAGCCCAGTTCCTTGTGGCCGTGTCGCATCTCTTCCTGCCAACCGTCCTGCGTCGGGTCTACAGACAGAAATCCTATGAGCCGACCGGGATGAGCCGCTACGTAGTCCGCTACGTAGGCGTCATCCACCCAAACGCCCGACAGGCGAGCCTTGCCGCCAAATACAACGGTTTTATCTGTTGTTTGCGCCCCTGCGCGATAGGCTTCGTAAGTTACGCTTAAATCGAGGTCGCGGTCGGCGCGGGCTACGTCTCGTGCTTGTTGGCGGAAATGCTTGTCAAAGTGTTCCGGAAACTGCCAGGCGTGGCTGTGCATATCTATGATCATGAGAGGGCCTTGGGGTTAAAAGGGCGTGTAGGGCTCTACCTGCTCGTAGGGGTCGGGTTTAGACAAGCTGTCCAGTAAGACGTCTTCGCCGGGAAACAGCAGGTTTGCTTTCATACTGGGCACGGTAAACATCTGTCCAGTCGTTCGGTATCGCAGTGTGGTTGTCTTACCTGTGGTTGCCCCAACGTCTAGTGTGTCTACTGCGCCGTCCTCGTCGATGATAAAGAGGGCGCGATCAAACCCCTCAGCGTAGGATGTTGGATCGATGAGCGCAGACCAACTCAGTCGATCGAGAAAGCTTACATACGCGTAGGCGCTCGGTGTTACGCAGTCGCGCGTGCCGTCGGCAAATGCGCCGATCCATGCGTATATCGGACCACTTGGCGGAGCGCCGGGCATGCTGCTTATGTCCATTTCGCGCTGTTCACGGTAGAGTGTCTTGAGGTTTGGGTAGCCGCTAAATGATATACGGTTAATCGCTTTTCTCTTGAGAACACGCGGACGAACGCGCAGATCCAACATGGGTGGGTCGCCGCTGTCGAAGGCGTGGGCTGGATTGGCGTGCAGGTGGTAGATCGTATCGGCACCAACAAGCTGCACATAGGATTCGGCTGAGCGTATATCGGGCACGCCGCGACCTAGTCGTATGGACAGCAGCGTGCTATTAGATGGGCTCCGCAGGGTTAACGTTGGGCTGTTAGGCAGCAGTCCGTAGCGCTGCATATCCCTACTCTCACTGGAGACGACGCTTGCTGACGTCTGAAGTAGACTATTGAGTAGATGATCAATGCGCTGCGGTTGGACAAAGGCGTCAAAGTATGCTGGATATCGCCATGTAGAGTCCACGCGAATGTAGCGCCATGTGCGGCCGTTTCCAGCTACGGCTACAATTCCAGCCACGTTGGTTTTGCTGACGGTGGCGAGGGGGCGCAGTGTCCCGTGTAGAGCGTCGTGCTGTCGCTGACGCTCTACGGCGTAGTCCTCGATGAGTACGAGTACTGCGAGCACACTTGCCAGAGCGACTAACCAGCGAATCACGACCCACCTCTTAGTCTGCGCAGTCTCACGGCGCCATACAAGGCAAATAGCAGCGGCGCCAGGCCGATGCTCACGGCTCGCCAAGCGCTCTTGGCCTGCGGATTCTGGAATGCAAAGCCGCGCGACACGGGGCGCCGCGCCTGCAGCTCAGCGAGTGCTTCTCCGTAGGCCATATGGGCTACGGCATTCAAGAGAAACTGATCGTGTTGAAAACCCGCGGCATAGAGATATTCATTTTTGAACATCTCCGACGATCCTACCAGCAGTAACTGGCCCGCGTCCTGCGCTTTTTCCCCCAGCTTAATCTGCGACCTGCCCTCTGCATCCTCGCTAAATCTAGCCCGATCAAAAGGACCTGTAAGCTGCACGGCGAGCGGCTGAGTGCCCTGTAAATAGTCGCTGCTGGAAAAGACATCGGGTGGCAGCCAGCCGCCGCTCCACGCATAAGCCCAGCTGCGCTCGGAAGTTGATATGAGGACCTGTGCATCCATGCCGATCTCGGCGAGTCGTTGGCGATCCAACGCGAAGCGATTGCCCCATATGAAGAGCAAGTCTCCCAAATGGCGCGTCAACGCTGACTGCCGTCTGTAATTGGGTGCGACGGCGCGAATGAGAAAGGGTAGCGCAACCTGCTGAGCGTCGTACTCGCGCACGGCCGTGCGATTAACTTGGGTCTCTAAGTCGAGATGGGACTGCGTGCGATCAAAGAGCACCTCTCGCACCTGCTCAACGCCGTACAGCTGACTAAAGCGGTCAAAATCTTGAAACTGTGGCTGCGGCCAGTAGACCGTCTGAAAACCATTGCCTCGGTATTGGCGCTGCTGAATGTTAAAGTGCTGTAGCGCTACGATGGATTTTTTTCCTTGCTGCAGATGGGCACTCAGAAGGTCGATGACGGGCGTCGAGTTACGTCGCGGCTGCATCCAGAGCATGACGTCGCTTTCCGGTGGCAAAATGGGGTCTTTGGGATTGATGTGCTGCACGTCGTACAGGTTGTTTGACAACAGCTCTTTAAGTTGGCTGTATACGTCAGCCCCGCTGGGCGGAATGAGTCCTTTCTTTTGGTAGTCCTCTAATGCCTCGGCCGGCGATAGACGGGGTAGGTCTGAAATGACTGCTACGCGCGGTCTGCGTCCATTCTCCAGCTGATGAAAGCCGGCAGACAGTAGAAACTCTAGGTGAGTGAGTGCGCGTTCGTTGAGACGCTTTATTCGTATGTCGCGCGCGCCCGTGCGCAGGTGCAGTGCGCTCCAGACGACCTGCGTTGACAGTGTGTCATGCTGAACGCGTTCCACGAAAAATGGGCCGATGCCTTCGCGTGCCAAGCGACCGATTTCAGCGGTTGAGAGCTCGTTTGGGCGCCGCACGGAGACCGGCACGTCACCCTGCTCTAGCAGGTCGACAACACGGCGCTCAACGCCCTTTAGTTCGGTTGGTAGCGCAGCCCGTGCACTGATATACAAGGTGGCCTGCACCCGTTCGGCATTTTTCTGCAGTAGCTGCAGCGTGGTAGCGGACGGTGTGTTGAGCTTCTCTTCGGTGAAGTCTAGATAGAGCTGGCGCGAGCCCGACCAGAGCCAGCTACCGGCAACCAGTACGGCCAGCGCGATTACCGGCCAGCGCAGTCGCTGCGCGCTTACGTAGCGCTTCAAGGCCAAGCGCTGCCAAATCTGGTAGCGCTTGGCACCGATGCCCAGAGCGATTGCGGGAATGAGAAAGACGGTGAATAGACGCCAGACGAGGCGGTGACCGTCGCTGGGTAACACCAGACGCGGCAGTGGGTTCTTGTCTACGCGCGCCCGGACCAAGCGTGCGGGATCTCCGTAGGTGCGAGCCAAATTGTTGGTAAAGACGCGGTGCGCATAGCCGGGTTGGTTGATGATGCCGTCTTGAAAGGGGGCCGCACTGGCTAAGACGAGTATTTCTCCGTGCCATGCGTCTTGCGGGCTGAGGCGGACGAGCAAGTTTTGCTTGGGCACGCCGATGCCGCGCTGCAGCGCAGCGTTGTCAAAGGGCCCTTCTGGCAGCGGTAGGACTCGGACGTTTTCCGTTGTCGTGCCGAGCTGTTCGGCGGCGAACCCACTTTCGGCAACTCGTTCGGGATCTATCTCGAGCGCGCTGGGTGCCACTAGGTTGATTCCACCGCGCGCCGGCAGACGAAATTCCTTCATGTTGTAGAATGCCGGCAGCATGCGCAGGTGAAAAGGGGCCTCTACCTCGCGTATTTGTCCCCCCACATCCAAATTGACGGATCCAGTGTTGGTATCGAGTAAAAGATCGGGCACGGGCCGTATGCCAAACGGATAGAGTAGATCAGCCCAGGCGCTATCAAATCGATAGGCTTGAAACTGCGTGCGTTTGTCTTCAACGGCGTAGCCGATGGCGTAGGCGCTGCCTGCCAGAACGACAGACCGACCAGACTGCACAAAGCGCTGCAGGCTGCGTATGTGTTCGGGAGTGACAACGCCCGGTTGGACCCAAAACAGCACGTCGGCTTCTATGGGTATGTCGCTGCTCTGATCCAGATCGAGTTCTATAACGCTACCGCGTTCGTTGAGCAAGGAGGGCAGCAGTTGATAGGGTCCATTTGCCGCAACGGCGAAGACGGGTCGCGGCGGTTTTTGCTGCGCCCGTATATGCTCTATGATCAATCCTTCTAAGTGCGGAAGATGTTCACTTTGAATGCCTTGTATGAGCACGTCGGAACGTCCTGCTGGCTTTAAGACGAGCGAAGACCAAATTTTTTGCTCGGACTGCTCGTCGTGCAGGACGCGCCGCACGCTAAATGAAGAGGCCTTGCGGCGCGCAGCATATGCAATGCCCGCTACTCCACTGGCGTCAGGGTCAATGACGCGTACTTCTATCTTGTCCGGAGCCGCATCTTTCAGCGCCTCTAAGAGACGTCGCACCTGGCGTTCGGTCTCTTTTAAATGAGACGGCATGCGTTCTGCGCGCGTGGCAAAATATGTGATGTCGAGCGGTTCGCGCATTGAGCGGAGGTAGGTCTGCGTCTCCGCGTTTAGCTGGGCAATATCGGCCTGTCCTACAGACCAAGTGTCATAGAGGCCGACTAGGCGCCCTGCGTAGGCGGCAATGCCCAGCAGGAGGACGCAGGCCAGCAGCGTCTGCAGCAAAAACGGGCGCTTCAATAGCGAGTCCTCTGCAGGCTGATATAGTTCATCAGCACAAAAAAGCTGCTCATGAGAACAAAGTAGATCAGGTCAGCCAGCGCGACCACGCCGCGTCCAAAAATCTCGTAGTGGGGCAGCACTGAAACGGAATCGTAAAGCCAGGTGCCCAGTTGAAGCGTGGGGGCCAGCCCGTCTAGGACTTCGACCACTTTTTCGTGTCCGGATAGGACAAAGGCAAATCCGATCAGCGTCGCCAGGACAAAAGCTACGATCTGGTCACGCGTTAGTCCCGATGCAAAGAGGCCAAAAGAGAGAAAAAATGCGCCGAGCAGGAGCGCGCCTAAATAGGAGGCTGCAATTAAGCCTAGATCGGGCTCGCCCAGAAAGGTGAGCATGACGACAATAGGTAGACTGCCGGCCAGCACGACTGCGTAAAAGGCAAGGGCAGCGGAGTATTTGCCCAAGACGATTTGAGCCGGATGTAGTGGTAGCGTCATCAGCATTTCGAACGTGTGCTGTGCGTGCTCTTCGGCCCAGGCTCGCATGGTAATGGCGGGAATAAAGGGAATCAGGAGAAAGGGCAGCATGTCGAAGTAGGTCGACATATCGACGACGGCATCTAGGAAGAAAGAATTCATAAACGTCGTACAGGACAGCACTAAGAATACCGCTGCGTAGATGTAGGCTATGGGTGAGTCGAAATAGGCAGATAATTCGCGGGAAAAAACGACGTTGAGTCCCTTAGTGAATAGGCCCGGACCCAGCGTGTCTCCCTGCTTTAGGGACGTCTGTTTAGCCTCGCTCATAAGTTAGTTACTCCCGGTCGTGGTGCGGACCAAATGGGCGAATAGAGCCTCCAAGCCGGCGCCTGTAATGTCGTTTTGTTCCGCCAGGTCCGCGATGCGTCCGTCTCCGAGCAATTGACCCTGGTGAATAATGAGCACGCGATCTGAGACGGCTTCCACGTCGGCGATGATGTGTGTGCTAAAGAGGATGGCGCGGTCTGTCTTAAGGCGCATCAACATGTCTCTGAACGCTATGACCTGCATGGGGTCAAAGCCGTGTGTCGGCTCGTCGAGCAGTAGGATGGGTGGATCGTGGATAAGGGCCGTGGCCAAGCCAATTCGCTGGCGAAAACCGGTTGAACACTCGTCGACTCGCTGCAGTAATACGGCGTCCAAACCGCAGACGTCGACGGCCCATTCAAAGCCCTGCTCCAGGTTCTCTCCTTCGAGTCCGCGTGCTCGCCCTATAAAGCGCAGAAATTTATCAACTCGCATTTCGCGGTAAAGCGGGGTGTCGCCCGATAAATACCCTATGCGCCGTCGCACGGCCAGCGGATTTTCCACTACGTCAAATCCGTCTACGGCGATCTGCCCTTCCGTGGGTAGCAAGAACGTCGAGAGCATTTTGAGCATCGTGCTTTTGCCGGCGCCATTGGGTCCGACAAAGCCGACGATCTCGTTGGTTTCTACGCCAAAGCTGACGCAATCCACGGCCGTTAGAGATCCATACCGTCTCGTGACGTTGTCTACGTGTATCATAAAGAGTAACTAACGCGTTGGTCTGTGGGTAAACGGGTCAATAGCACTAGTCCTTGAATATACCACAGTGCAGCATGGAGGCGCCAAAATAGGGGTTCATGAGGGAGGCCCCGTCTTTCTGAACCCAGGAGGCGCCGCGGTCACCGTCGGCCATGGGGCAAAAAGCCTTTACGTATCCTTCGGGTATTTCGCCTTCTATCACGGATTCAGAAAGTGGCTTAAAGGCCGCGCGCATGGTCTTTATATCACCACTGCTGGCAGCCGAACTGGCCAACGGGCGCAGTGACTCTGTCGCTGCATCGGCCATACTTTTTAACGCCTGCTGAGCCCCAGTGAAGTTGTCGTCTGCCAGCGCCTCTTGCGCGGCGATATACTGTGCAAACATTGGAGATGGCTCTGAGGTTGAGCACGCGCCTACCAGGAGTAAACACGCACCGAGTGCCATAAGCTTGGACATGGAATTTCTCTTTCTGTAATGCGGTATCGTCGGGCCAATTACGTCATAAAATATAAGTATAAACAGCGCGTTGACTATGTGCCCATTTCGAGGGGACGCAGTCTATTCATGGCGGCGGCTAGCTCGTGGCGACGAAACAGAACGAGATCACCTACCAATCGTTCGTCAAGGCAGTCCAGTCCGCGTTGGGCAATATCCTCCATGATAGACTCTACTATGTCTACTAGCGGCCGTTTGCCGTTGATATGTTGGGTGTAGGCACACAGGAGCGCGCGGGCCAGTGCCTGAGTTTGGCCGCTGTCTACTAGCTGTGCTACGTAGCGCATATCAATTGTTTCTCGCCCCAGCGTCACTTTGTGGCGTCCGTGCGCTCGCGCGCTGTAGCGCCGCGTGCCCCGTCGAAGCTCGAGGCCGCCTGGCTTCGTCGGAATGCGCCGCGTCCGAGAGAGGGAGAGGGTGCGGACTACAGGGCGTGGGTTGGGGTGCGCCGCGGCAACGACGCGCGCCTGTTCGGTGATGTCGTAGGGCTGATAATTCTTCATAGATATAACGCAGTCAGCTACGTCAAGATAGGCGCCGCTGCCGCCGACTACCAAGATGGTGGATACCCCTTCTCGTTCATACAGCGCGCGCACGCTGTTAACTAGCGGCGTAATGGGCTCGTCCGGAATGAGCTGCTGCATGCGCGCATCGCGGACCATGAAGTTGGTGGCGGCGGTGTCTTCGTCAATCAGCAATACGCGCGCCCCTATTTCCACGGCTTCTACTAAATTGGCTGCCTGTGACGTAGAACCCGATGCGTTGTCACTGGTAAGCGGTGCCGTCGTGCGTCCCAGCGGCAGTCCATCAATAAAGGGAGAGATATCAACTGCGGATACGCAACGACCGTCTTCAGCTCGTATAGAAACGGCACTTTCATCGCACGCGATCAGGTGGCGTCCGTCGTTGGGACGGTGGTTATAAACGCCATGTGAAAGGGCGCGCAGCAGCGTTGATTTACCGTGAAAACCACCGCCGACAAGCAGCGTAACGCCAGGTCTAATGCCCATACCCGCTACGGGACCGGCGTGGGGCAGTTCCATGCGGACGCGCAGCGACTGCGGGCTTTTGAAGGGAACGGCGCCCGAGTGCAGCGGCCGATCGTCTATGCCCGAGCGGCGAGGCAGTATGCTGTCGTCGGCGATAAAAGCGATGAGATTCTGCTCTTTGAGCTGTGCGCGTAGCGCGCATGCATCTTCGTTGGTAGCGATATACTGTGAAATTGCCGCTGGATCGTTCGCCGAATAAAAGAGCGATTTTTCAACGATGCTGGGCACACACTCGCAGAGAAGCTGCACGGCCTGTTCACCTGCGATTTTCCGCCCATGAGCCGGCAAGTGCAGGGTGAAACGGGCTTCGACGCCGTCTTGGGATACCTGCATTGCGCTTCGCTGCAAGAACTGCTGGCCTGCCTCAGCGATCGCGATGGGCGGCTTGCCCTTGGGTATTGCGGAGCCGTTCCAGCGCCGCGCCCGTGCGGCAAACTCGTCTATTAGATACGTGCATAGAGCAGTAGCTCGGCTCTGGCTGCTGTAGGTGTGCGCTGGGTAGGATGCTTTGCGCGCAGGCACGCAGACGCGCACGCGACTCGGCGCTGCAAATGGATCGGCCTGCACGTGATCGATATGGATTTTAAAGGTATTCATATCATAGCATCCGCACAGGTCTTTGTATGCAGTATAGCTGCGTCTGTCGCGCTGCATGAGCGCTTGGCTTAAGTATTCTCTATCTGTCATTGGCTAGAAAAATAGGGGATAACGGGCCCAGAGTGAAAATTGGTGTCAGGTACAATCGACGGCGCATTGGGAAGTACGGTATATTATCTGTCGATTTTTTTACTCTATAATCCAGCCGTAAGGAGCGCATGTTGCAAGGACCAAATATAGAGATGCTGGAGGCGCAGGCGCGCGTCTGCACGGGGCCACATCAGAGCAGGCCTCTTGGCAAGAGGGAAAATGATTTGCAGCCTGCGCATGTGTTGGATCTTGTATTCCAGTCTCTGCGCGGAGATTTAACGGGGGATATGGGCGTTTCCATGGCGCAGATGGGAGCATTTTTCGCTGCCATGTGCATACGCCGAGGTTTTGGAGAAAAGACGGGTTGGTCTTCTGTGGAGCGAACGGCGTTTGATCGCGCAGCCCGCGCGCTGGGAGAGATGCCACAAACGTTGCAATTCATCTTGCGGGGTCAGGGGAATTCCGCGTGCCAACCCGGAGAAGAGCGCGTTGTGGCCGCGCTGAGAGAGATACTGCAAGGGCGCCATCTGAACTATGATAGCACGCTTCATGCGCTGCGCGATATATTGGGCGGAAAGGTCCGACCCGAACTGACGGCGGCGCTTCTTATTGGGCAGCGCATGAACATCGAAGATAGTGAAGAAGTGCGCGCTTATCTCGATGCTGTGCTGCCGGCAGAAGCTGCGTTAAACGTGGACGTCGATTCGCTGACGCATTTTGGCCAGCCCTTTGACGGAGCGCGACGCTACTTCAGACCGACCCTCTTTGTCGCTGCCGTGCGCGCGGCGCTGGGGCGGCCGACTGTGCTGCACGGGGTGGACTGCATGCCGCCAAAAAACGGGGTTACTGAAGAGCAGATTCTAGAGGCGCTGGGAGCTAATATTGGTCTATCACCTGCGCAGGGCGCTTCTACGCTCGAGGAAACGGGGCTGGTGTATATCAGCCAGCGCGCGTATGCGCCCGGAGCGTACGCGCTGCGTGACATGCGCGTCCACATAAAAAAGCGCCCCCCTTGGGCAACGACGGAAAAAGCGCAGCAAATCTATCGCTGTGGCGGACGCAACTGCGCAGTGATCGGTTTTTATCACAGCGGATACGAGCGCAAGCTACTCGATATGCTGCGAGCGCGCGGCTGCGATGCGGGACTGGCAATCAAGGGCGAAGAAGGCACGACGCACTACGGCCTGCGCCTGGGCAAAGCGTCGGATGCGCAGCGCCGAGCCATCAATTACACAGAGGGTTTCTGCGGCATGCGGACGTGGGCAGAGGACGTACAGCCGCTCGATTTTGGCATAGTCTATGAACAAAGCCCCCGCGCGTCTGAGATCAGTGCGGCCGCTTTTGCGCAGGAGGGCATGGCCGCGCTCGGAGGCGAAAGGGGATCGGCCTATGATCGAATTGTGCTGAGTGTAGGCGTGGTCGATTACTATTTGGGCTTTTGCGATAGCGCGGGGGAAGGGGTTGAACAGGCGCGACATGCCTTGGACGACGGATCGGCTCGGTGTGCGTTGACCCGTTATATAGAAGCGACGCATAGCGTGGACTAATTGGTCGGTTGGCACGCCTATGTCGTATGATCCCAAGCAGATGGGTCGCTTACGCCGTGTTCAAGCACGTGCTGTATGGCGCGAACCGAGCGGCGTATGGCATCCATAATGGGTTCTGAATAGGTGTTAAATGCCGTGCGTGTAATGATCGTTTCGCGCGTTTTTTCGGGCGTGGTATCCTGCCGAACGGTGCCCGTAATCTCGGTCGTTCGGCCGTTTATTATAGCGTCAAAATTGTCTAGTCCGACGCAGACAAACGCGTTTACTTCTTCGTTGAAGACGGTTTCCTCCAGTGCGATGGGCCGGTTACACAGGTAGAAAAACTGCATGGCGTGCCGCATCATACCGTTCCACGCGTACTGCAGCGGAAGCTGCCCCAGGTCGATCAATTCGTCGGGCTGCAACGCGATGCCTACCTCTTCAATAAACTCGCGTTCGGCCGCCTGACGAGGCTTTTCTCCTGCTCGGATATGGCCCCCTGCGGCCGCATCCAAGCTACCCAGATACGGATCTCCGGGTCGCGCCCGCGTTTGGAGGAGCATGTGCCCTAAGTCACTTTTGTCTTTCCATGCAGCCCAAACAAACACCAAGCCCACGCGCAGCCCTTTCGCATGGGCTGCGGCGCGTGGGGCAGCCCCCGCGTATGTTCCGCGAATATCAAATAGGGCGACCTGCTCCACGTCGCTCATGACCTGTTCAGTAAAGACCCCATACAGCCAGCAGTTGGAGCGTAAAGGCGCCTACCGTAGCCAATGCGCACAGCCCGGCGCCCAGATAGGCGCCGACGCCCTCGCGACTCATTGACCGTCCCAAGAGCCATGCGGTGAGATAGCCGCCGACAAAGCCGCCGCCGTGTGCCCAGTTATCGACGCCGGGCATGATAAAACCCATGAAGAAGATGAGTCCGGCCCACTGCATAAACTGACGCGTGAATAGAGAGGACCCAACGCGGCGTCCGTAGGCTATCGCGGCGGCGAGCAATCCAAAAATAGAGCCGGATGCACCCAGCGTGAAGGCGCTGCCAAAGAGCGCAGAGGCAATAAACCCGACGATGCCGGCAACGGTGAATATGATGATGAGGCGAAACGGTCCAAAGAGTTCCTCGACGAGCGGGCCGAGCTGGCGAATCCACATCGTATTAAAAAAAATATGGAGCAGGCCGCCGTGCAGATAGATAGCGGTAACGGGCGTCCACCACAGTCCGTAGCCAAAAATAGGCTGGCTGCCCGTCATGCCCAGCTTAAAGCTGGCCTCCATGCTGGGGGATAAAAACTGAAGTGGATTGCTGAAGTTGCTAAATAACGCGCCCGGGTCGAGCGCTAGGCCCAGCACGTATAGGCCAATGCAGAGACCGGCGATGACGTTGGAAAAATCTATGCGGAGTCCGAGCTTGCGTGCGGCGGCGGTAGCGCCCCACAGGCCCGGTTTGCGCTGTCCGCAGTGAATGCAGGATTCGGCATCTTCACTTATGAGTTTGTGGCAGCTAGGGCAGAGAATGGACGCCAATTAAATACCCATACTTTCGTTTATTTCTGCTTGATACGCGTTGAGCTGATCTTCGTACACCTCTTCAACGGTGACGGCGCGACCGGCCTGCTGCGATTCCATCCAAGCGTAGGCAAGGGCAACCGCGCGCGCGCCCTGCACGATATCGACCTCGGGCTGGCCACCCCGTTTGATGCACTGGCCGAGTTCCCAATACTCAACGGCGATCAGCTTGCGGTCCGTCAGTTGAAACTCCAAGTCATACTCAAAGAGGCGTTCCCCGCCAAAGAGTGTGGCCGTTGCTTCGTCTAAATGGAAGTCGGGTACGAGATCGAGTAAGCGTGCATCGTCTATAGTTTCTTCGCCCTCGCGGTAGAGTTTCATGCGGCGTCCGGAGCGGTCTCCGGGCAAATCCATTGAGCCCAAGCTGCCGTAGAGGGCGCGCTTCCACATGCCTTCGCCGCGAGCGGCGTGGTCTTCCGTATACTGGGCGACTGCTCCGTTTTTAAACAGTATTGTCGCGTAGCTGGCGTCGTCTGCGGTAGCCTCGAACTCAGCCGGCATGTCTTTTTGCCAGCGCGCGTAGATTTGGGATGAGGATATCTGGTGTGCTCCGGTGTCTCCGGCCATAGGGTTGACACGCGTCTTTTCGTGCAGGCGCGTCTGCGCGTATACGCTGAGCGCGTCGCCGAGGAAAAATTCCATGATGTCGGTGAAGTGTACGCCGACGTCTAAGAGAACGCCGCTGGCATCCTTTTGGTGACGCCACACGGAAATCAGCATGCTGTTACTGCCGCCTATAGTATTGTGTAGCATGAGGCGCGGCGCGCCGATCGCTCCGGCATCGAGCAGAGCTTTGGCGAGGCGGTTAATCGGGTCGCGCCGGTAGTTTTCCGCTACGGATAGAATGCATCCGGTGCGCTCAGACGCCTCGCGCATTTGCTTGCAGGCGCGCGTCGTTAAGCCGACGGGTTTCTCGCACAAGACGTGCCACCCGCGCTCCATCGCCTCAACCGCTACGGTGTGGTGGTGTGCGGGGAGCGTGCATATATCAACGGCCTGCACGTCGCCTAAGACGGCCAGCTCTTCTAGGCTCGAAACGGCCTGCGGACGCGTGCCGAGACGCTCCTGAGTCTGATCTGCCAGTGAGCGCGCGTTGTCGAGGTTCGGATCGCACGCGCCGACCAGTTTAAAGGGGGACAGACCCGAAGCCTGCAGTTCGGCCAAACCGTACATGTGGCGGTGGCCCATGCCGCCGCAGCCGACGATGGCCAGGGGGATCTTTGCGCTCATTGTGCGTCTCCTCGGTCCGCGCGCGGCGGCCTGTTCAGTGTAGCAGCTTACATCGACGCTTTTACAGCGTCGACGGTGTCAGCCTCATGCCAGAAAACTTCTCAACGCCGTCACCGTTCCATTTGACGCCCAAACCGGGGGATTCAGGTATGGTGAGCTGTCCCTTTTCATCGAGTGTAAAAGGCGTCTCAACTAGGTCTTCAATATAGGGGGCCGGCGTGATGTATTCCACCCAAGGAGCGGTAGGCACGGCTGCGACCAATTGGAGGTCAGCTGCCAGACCTACGGCGGTGTTCCAGCCGTGCGGCACGAAGAGGATAGAGTGGTCGTAGGCGTGCATAGCGATGCGGTATTCTTCGGATATGCCGCCCACTTTAGTTACGTCGGGCTGAATAAAGTCGACGGCCCGCTGTTCAATCCACGGCATAAACGCCTGTCGGCGGGTGATGACCTCGCACGAGGTAATGGGCAGTGGGGCGTGCTCCGTCAGTTTAATATACCCCTGTAGATCGTCGGGGCGTAGCGCCTCTTCAAACCAGGTGATACTGTATTCCTTAAGCATTTTGGCCGTTTCCAAGGCCCACTTGTAGCCGTGGGGCCAGTAGCGATCCGAGCCGCCGGCATCGACCATGAGTTCCACGTCGGGCCCCACCGCTTCGCGCGCCGTTTTAACGATCGCTTCGTCCATGGCGGCCGAGATGCGCCCAAACGGTCCCCAGCCCATCTTAATTGCTTTAAAACCGCGCTGCACGGCATCTTCTAAGCGAGGGGGAAGATGCTCCGGCTCGGTCATTAACAGGGAGCCATAGGGCTTTACCTTGTCACGGTAGCGACCGCCTAACAAGCGGCTTATAGGCTGTCCCGTCACTTTGCCAAAAATGTCCCACAAGGCGATATCAATGCCAGAAATGGCGTGCGTAATGGATCCTCCGCGTCCCTGCCAGAAGGTGGATTGATGCAGATTTTCACAGACGCGAACTGGTTCAATTGCACTTTCTCCGATGAGCATAGGGCGTAGGATGCCCAGGGCACCTTCGACGAGTTTGGCTGATGTGTAGACGCTGCCTAGGCCGACTACGCCTTCGTCGGTTATGACCTCGACGAGCGAATGCAGGTTGTCCTCTTCTTCAAATCCCTGGTCCCATCCGCCGTCGGGTGTGGCTCCGACGAGGGGAATGATGCGAATATCTTTGATTTTCATTGTTAGCTCCCGTAGTATTTAATTTGTATTTTGCGCAACCGCAGAACCTATAGAGCGGCGCGCTGTCTTTGTCAACTCCAAGGTGCTTTTGAGCCGCATGAAAATACACTCCGCTCTAATCGACATACAGACCTACAGGCCGACTAGCCTTTCCAACGGGACAGAGCGCTTGGGGCAGGAACGGCTGCGTAAGATCCTTCTTGTTGCTCTGCTTGCGGTGTTTGTGTTGCCCCCTGGTACGGGCACGGCGCATGTGACGTCCGCTCCGTTTAGCCGCGGTTTTAACCTGACGGGTTGGCTTCAGAGCAACGGTCCGCGCTCGGTCCACTTTACGCGCTTTGGCTTGCAGGACCTGCGGCACATACAGGCGCTGGGAGCCGATGTTATTCGGCTGCCTATCAATCTGCATGCTATGGCCGGTCCGGCTCCAGAATATGCGCTAGATCCGCTCTTTCTTTTTTTTCTCGACCAGATAGTAGATTGGTGTGAGGAGCTCGGGCTTCATCTCATTTTGGATAATCACACCTTTGACGTGGATAGCGATACCGATCCGCAGATTGGCCAAGTGCTGGTGCCGGTGTGGCGTCAGCTCGCCGCGCGCTACGAGGGGCGCTCCGAGCGGCTGTACTATGAAGTGCTCAACGAGCCGCATGGGATAACAGATGCGGCGTGGAACGCAATACAGCAGAAGGTCATTGATGCGATTCGCCAGGTCGATACGCGCCACGTGATTGTCGTTGGTCCCGCTGGATGGAACAGTTACAATAACTTGGACGCTATGCCGAGCTATGCCGACGACAAGTTGCTGTATACGTTCCATTTCTACGATCCCTTCCTGTTTACGCATCAGGGCGCAAGCTGGGTCAATCCCTCTATGGAGCCGGTCGCAGAGATCCCTTTTCCGTTTGACGCGGAGCGCATGCCTAGAATGCCACCCGCTCTGGCCGGCTCGTGGGTGGGAAGTGCATTTTCGAGCTATCGAACAGAGGGCACGTTGGAGCGCTTAGACCGCCTATTAGACATTGCTTCCCGCTTTGCTCAAGATCGGGATGTAGCCATTTTTTGCGGTGAGTTTGGCGTATACATTCCCAACAGTCCTTCCGGAGATCGACTGCGCTGGTACGAGGCCGTTCGGCTGGGTTTAGAAGCGCGCGGTATCGCCTGGACTACGTGGGATTACAAGGGAGGATTTGGACTGTTTAAACGCGGTAGTAACGAGCTCTTTGCCCACGATTTAAACTTGCCTTTACTGCGCGCGCTGGGGCTCAATACGCCTCTTCAAAGCCCGTTTGAGCACCGTCCACTCACGGCGGGTTTTTCTTTATATGAAGATTTTATCGGACCGCGCGTGACGGCGTCAAACTGGTCTGGGGCAGGTGAAGTCGACTATTTCTGGGAAGGGGAGCCGTCCGCTGGTCGCTACTGTATGCGCTGGCAAGGGGTGGATCAGTATAATCACTTGGGCTTTGATTTTACCCCTGACGTTGATTTTTCAGAGCTGGTCGAGGCGGGCTATGCGCTCTCCTTTGCGGTGCGCGGCAATACTCCTGGTTCGTCTTTCGACGTGCGCTTTATGAACGGCACCGACGACGGATTGCCTTGGCGTATGCGTCGAACCATAAGCGAGGATGTAGCGCGCTGGGATGATACGTGGCAGCAGGTGCGGTTGCCGCTGGATTCGTTTGTTGAGCACGGCGCTTGGGACGGTGTCTGGCACGAGCCAGAGGGGCGCTTTGACTGGTCTTTAGTTGATCGACTAGAGATCGTCGCCGAGCACCATGATCTAGTAGGACGGCGTTTCCTATTCGACGATTTGCGTTTAGTGGCTCCGGACGGCACGGCCGTGGCACTTGCGGCATCTGACCGGGCGCTGGATTATGCTCTTGAGGCTAGCTATCCCAATCCGTTTAATGCCAGCACGGTTGTGCGCTATAGACTGGGGAAGAGGAGCCCGGTCGATCTGAGCGTGTACAACGCCGTGGGGCAACGCGTGCGCACGTTAGAGCGCAGCGTTTTACCCGGTGGATTCCACCGCGCGACGTGGAATGGGCGCGATGAGTTTGGACGCAATGTAGCTAGTGGGATATACTACTATCGTCTGGAGACAGACGGATTTTTAGCCGCCGGGAAAATGACCCTGCTGCGCTGAGTAGGCGATAGCAGTACGTCACGAGTCATCGCATCTATCGTCGCAGTGCATGGCTATTCTGATACCCCGACAGGGAGAAATGGACATCGTGCAACCAATTATTATCGGCGCTGGGCGCGGTAGTCGCCTCAATGCGCTGACGGATGAACAGCCTAAGTGCTATGCGCCCATCGGCAACCGCCGTATTCTCGACTGGCTTTTGAATGCGCTGCGAGAGGCCGGTTTGTCTGCTCCTATATTTATCGGCGGATATCGCATAGAGCAGATTCGCACCGACTATCCCGAACTCGACTTCCGACACAACGCCGATTGGCCAAATAATAATATCCTTGCATCGCTTTTTTACGCAGAAGCAGACATGGATGCTGGCTTTCTATGCTCGTATTCAGACATACTCTATCGCACCTCTGTCGTGCAGCGCGCGTTGACGCATCCAGGCGATATTGTGCTCTGCGTAGATACGGAGTGGCGCGCCCGCTATGTCGATCGTTCCCAGCACCCAGAAGACGACGCGGAGAAAGTGATAGCCGACGGAGATAGAATCGTGTGTATAGAGCGCAGCATTGGTTCGGAGCAAGCCAGCGGAGAGTATATTGGCGTAGCGCGTTTCAACGACCTAGGCGCACGGGCCCTGCGCGACTACTACCACCGGGCACGAGCGGCATTTGCCGGTTCAATCTGGCGTGATGGCACTTCCTTCGAAAAGGCCTATCTGATCCATCTCTTCCAGTTTATGATAGAAGACGGTGTCGATGTTCGCATGGTTACGACGGACGGCGAGTATATGGAGATTGACACAGAAGAAGATTATGCTCTAGCCAACGTGCGCTGGCAGCAGGAATATAGAGATTAAATGTCAACATTAGATCACTACGGAACGCTGTTTCCCACTGCGGTGGTGGGCTCGATGCCGCGGCCTGACTTTGTGCGTGAGATTGTCACGGGCGGACGCGGCGAAGACGCGGCGCGGCAGGCCGAACTAATGAATCGGTCCGTTGCATATATCGTATCGCTGCAGGAGCAGGCCGGCATTGACATCGTCAGCGACGGGGAATGGCGTCGTGCGTCTTATATCGGCGTTATCGCCGAACTAGTGCACGGTTTTACGCTCGGTGAAGAAGACGGTCGGCCGTGGACGATTGTTACGGACCGGCTCGAAGAAAAGAATCCGGGCTTTATCGCGTCTGAGGTGCGCCATTTAAAGGCCGTTACCAACCGTCGTATCAAGGCGACGCTCCCTGCGCCCGCCCTCTTGGGCGAACGCATGTGGGATGAGCAGAAATCATCTGCTGCATATCCGACTCGGCGCGCCTTTGTGGAGGCCTGTGTCCCGGTGCTGCGCTGCGAATTGACGCTGCTGCGAGACGAAGGGGTTGACGTCGTGCAGATAGATGATCCTCACCTGTGCCTGCTGGTAGATGATTCGGTGCGGGCAGAATACGCCGATGCCGACGCAGAAGCGGCCTTTTCCGCAGAAATGACCAACGCCGTTGTGGAGGGCATCGAAGACATTCGGTTGGCCGTCCATCTGTGCCGCCGGGCTGGTGCACGCGTGCGCGGAGAAGCGATGCACACGGGCGGATACGGGCCGATTATTCGCTATTTGAATGCGCTTAAGGTGCATCATCTAACCATGGAATTTACCGCGCCGGGAGCAGGTGATACGGAGGTGTTTGGTGCGCTGCGCGACGACTTTGAAATCGGCTTGGGCTGTCTGGGCGTGCATCCGGGTGAGGTGGATTCGGTCGACCAGATCGTAGAGCGGGTTGAGCGCGCGCTCCGCTATCTGCCCGCCGAGCGTATCGTGCTGAACCCGGATTGCGGGTTTGCGCCTGGATCGGCGGCCCGGGTCGATTTGGAAGAAGTGTATGAGAAATTGAAGAATATGGTGGAAGCTGCCCACCGCCTGCGCGACCGCTACTCCTAGCGCCGTTTCTCGCGGTTTACCCCTTCCGTAGCGGAGCCATTGCAAGTAAAGGCTGTCCTTGTTATTAGTTAAGCATGCAGTAGATTTTTTGTACTCACCGTTAACAGAGAGCATCACATGGTA
>MDTA01079804.1_pt1 | contig 25342 bp, 47 predicted proteins | sample 811151 | NCBI WGS metagenome assembly MDTA01 (sample SAMN05326648, study PRJNA326480) | marine metagenome | isolation source: seawater | place: Indian Ocean: South | collected 2010
ATTGCCATCATTTATTGTTGCCGTTCCACTTGTAAAAGAACCACTACCATCAAAATAATTACCCATATAAAGTGTTCCGTTAGTGTTCATTTGAAGATAAAACGCATAATCTGCACCATCGTAATCACTAACTATGGCAGCAGCAGACGTTGAAGTAGTTTTAACCCATATAGAAACAGAAAAAGTTAATCGTGCTGTGGTGTTATTGCCTATACCTGCATCTGCAATTGTAATTTGACTGTTACTTCCATTGAATCTTACAGCTGTGTTGATCTGACCACCAACACCAAAATCAACATTTGAAGACACTGCATTATATAGTTGGCCAGCGTCTGAAGCATCGTAATTAAAACCATATAAAGATGCGCCTGCCCCATCGTTTAATAAATTAGTGTTTGAAGTAGTTGAGTCAGTTTCGTTATAAAGAGTGTAAAATTCAGCCTGTGATAATTGTCTATCAAAAACTCTCACTTGATCTAAAATACCATACATTGTTCTATTGCCTTCAGTATATGTACCTAAGTTTCCTAAAGTCAAAGTAACATTATTAGGTCGTAATGATTGTGTTACAGATGATGTTTCAACTTGATCATTTAAATATACACTTATCTCATCCTTGTCACTAACTGAAAAACCAACAAAAGTCCAAGTATTTAAGGGAACAGTATTAGTTCCAAGAGTAATACTACCAGAACCTGAAGTAGCCCCTAAATTACTAAAAAACTTTAATGTTCCGTTGGTAACATAAAATATCCAAGATTGTTGTGTGGATGAATTATAATCCCAATAAGCACCTGCTATTGAATAATAATCACTTGTTCCACTATTTTGTGTAAAATAAACCCAAGCAGATAATGAAAAGGAATTTCCTAATATTGTAGGAGATATACTTGTTGTAAAGTAATCAGTATCACTATTTGATAACGATGCGGCTTGACCAAATTTACCTGTTACATAAGTAGGGCTTCCTTGGGTAGTCGCATTATAAGTTCCTGTTGTATCAGTTGCATCACCGTTAAACTCATATACTGCTATGTTACTACTGTATGTACCATCGGCACCAAACAACTGAACTGAATCAGTAAGACATTGGGCCACTCCTCCAGATGCTAGTAATTGTCCATTAAAACTCATATTTATTCTGGATCAGAAGTTGGGAAGAAATTTTTATTATATAGTAACACTTCAGCATAAGTTGTTAAAGCAGCTACTTCAGCTTCTTTTCTATCACACTCGGTTAAAATCTTAGTTCTTTCAGTAGCGGTTGATGAGCTAATTTCTACTCCTCTCTCAGCTTTACGTATAACTTCCCAATCAGTAGGTTCTAATAATACGCCTGCTTTTGCTTTTAGTTCTATTATTGTTGTAGATTTTAATGCATCTATATCATAAACTGGTAGTTTATTACCCGTTGGATTACCTTCTTCGTCAAGCTCATCATATGTAGCATCGAAATCTTTATCGGTGATAGGAAATGTAAAAATTTTATTTTCTTCATCCCATTGTAACCCACCTTTAATTTGTGTGAGAGGGTTATAACTTGGCTTTACTAAATCATAAAAACCTTCGGCCTCTAATTCAGCAGTGCTCGATTTACTAAAATTAAGGACAACGTTACCATTAGTCCTTGTATAGGTCTGAGGAAGTTGAGGATAAGTAATAATATTTCCGTCTATTAGTTTTGCTTTCATATTATCCTGGTGTTGAGTCGCTTTGGAATGTTGCCACGGAGTAATGATATATTTTTGCGCCAGCAGCATCATCCGTGCAAATAATTTGTATTAAGTTGTTTGTAGTTGCATCATATTCCACTGAGCCTACTCTGTTAAATGTACTACCTGTTTCAGCAAATTCAAGAGTATAGTTTCCACTAACAATTAAATCTACAACCTGTCCCTGAACAGCATTGCTAAAGTTAAATGTAGCATTATTGCTTGCTGTAGCAGTAAATGTAGTCGCAGTTGCAAAATCTAAAGCGAAAGTTGAGCCAGAACCTAGTGCAGATAGTCCTGTATATCTATCATTTAATGATACAATCGAACCACCCATTCCAGAGTGATTTGAGCAATAATAATAAAGTGCGGGTGAATTTTGATTAATTCTTATTCGGACTCTGGCTGTGCCAGTACCACTTGAATATGTAGTGCTATTTGTAACATAATCTGTTTGAGTTACTGGTGTTAATGTGTTTTGTGATGAACTTCCATAATATTGTATTCCAGTAGCGTAAGGTGTAGATCCATCTAACACTTCACCTATTTCAATTGGATGTCCACTATTGGTTGATGCATCTTGATTGAACTCATAGGTAAAGCCTTGTGGTAGATTTATAATAGGCTGGTATGCACCATCTATATACAACAAATTACCACTGCCAGGATTTATCATGGTTACAACCAGCTCAGAGGTTTGATCTATTAGTAATTGATCACCTGAAGAAGCTATAGTTTGTATACCGCCGCCAACTTGAACACTATTAACTATGGTAGCATCGTTCTCTTTTATTTGAGCAGTATTTCCTACAGTAATTAGCTGATTGGTTCCTGCTGAATCTCCACCAGCTAAAGTCCAAAGTGGTTGTGTTGTATTTAAAGTTATTGTAACGGTGTCTGTTGTAGAAACAGCAGTATTAATATACGTCCCTCCAGTAAAAGTAACAACATCTCCATTACCTATTGTCTCAGTTGTAGCACCATCAGAAATATCAAAGCTAGAAAATCCTCCTGAAGGAGTTCCCCAAGTTCCATCACCTTTTAAAAATGTAGAGGCCGACCCTCCCGTAGGCACGTAACCAATATTTGTAGTTCCAGCGTATGAATGTGCAATAATTTTAACATCACCAGTGGTTGGTGAAACTGTGATAGGATCGCCAGTAGAAACGACAGTAGATCCTTTGTCTACTGTTGTAACCGCTCCCGAAGCGCTTATAGTAAACCCAGCTGCCGTAACACTAGAAAAAGCTATTCCGCTACCCTTAGTTATTGTAATTATATCATCTGTAGCAGTACCACCAGTTTTTGTCCCATCTAATGTTAAAAGCACATCATCACCTGATGAAGAAGATTGTAAGGTGTATGTAGTATCTAAATTAGCTGGTGGGATTTGGACATTTATATTACCTGATGCTGTATATCCAACAATTCTTGTAATATTAGCTGCATCTGTTTCTTGGGTAAACTGTGAAAATTTTACTGCCATTTTATTTTTTTTTATTCAGATCTTATCCAAGTTAACGATTCTTCATCCCATTGTGCCAAAGGGTCATCTTCAGGTTTTGCTACAGGTGCTTGCCAATCATCATTGGAATCTAAAGACCAAGACGGAAAAGGTTGTGGAGATATAAACTTATCTTTAGCTGAATCATAAAAATCCCCAATCCCTGCATATTTTTTTCTAAAATTATCATTGTAAGATGTCTGTACCCATATTGCAGATCCTATAAGGTTTGTTAAGTATGTGATGCCTTTTTGTTCATCTTCAGTACCATCTTCTTTTAGTAACACACTATTATCGACAACCACAACGTTTTCTACTATATTATCAACATTTAATTTTGCAAAATGTGCCATGTTATCCTGTATAAGAACCTGTTCCATTATAAACTAAAACTGTATCGGAACCATCAGTAGACTGAACTGGAGACCCACTAGTTGTTCCCGAAAAATTTGCAGTCGGCATTCTTAAAATTACAACGCCTGACCCACCTTTTCTACCTGAAGTTCTTGTAGTTGGCTTATTACTTGCACCGCCTCCGCCTCCTCCAGAATTTACTGTAGCATCTGCTGAGCTATTACTTCCTCCATCACTTGCTGTTGCAGTTGTTGAGTTTGTACCTGATGCTCCGCCACCGGATCTTCCTATTGCAGAACCAGTAATTGAAGATGTGAGACCTAAACCTCCCGTTCCTACAGCTCCTCCGCCTACTCCTGCTCCACCGGCTCCGCCTCCGCCACCACCACTAAATTCAGGAGAAGAAGCGTTACTACTTCCACCACTAAAACCGTGAATGACTGGACTTGTTACACGAGAACCACCTGTTCTTAAACTTGAGCCTGCTCCACCACCAGAACCACCGTCTAATCCATTAGTACCGGAGCCTCCGCCTCCGCCACCACCTCCGCCAATGGAGGTAATAGTGCTTATGTCGCTTCCGGATATTGATGAATTATCTCCTGAAGTTCCTGCAGCGGTAGTTGTGGCTCCTGCCCCGCCTCCTCCGGCAACAGTAATGGTGTATACAGTACCTACGTTAAAAGTAAGAGCGGTTTCAGAGGCTTGATTTCCGCCTGAAAGTTCTGAGCCAAACGAGTTTCTATATCCACCTGCTCCTCCTCCACCAGCGTTTTGGGTTCCTCCACCCCCGCCTCCGGCTGCTATAACTAAATAATCTACTGTATAATTTGTAGGGCCAGGTGCTGATTTGCCTGCATTTAAACCGCCAATCGCGTTACTTATCCCTATAAAGTTACTCATTAGATAACAATTTTAATTATTATTACCACAGAGCTATAATATTGGTTGCTGTTGTACCAGTGCTAAAAACTTTTTGTACTTGTACAGGAAAAAATGTGCCTTGTAAAATACCCACAAAAGTCACATCATCTCCAGCTATAGTAGTAACTTTAATGTCACCAGCACCACCAATATATAGAACTGACCCTTCTTGAGTCCCTCCGTATATAGCATAATCTTTACCACTAACTGAAAATATATTATTATCTACATTTAAAGTAGTGCCATCAACTACATTTTTTACTGTTGTTTGACTGCCATCAGTAGTATTTACTATAACCATACCTGGTTTTATACCAGCAAGAAGAAAGCTTAATGTAGCCATATTATCAGGATCAGTACCTACCCTGTTTGCATCGATAAGCTGGGTTGCACTACCAGAAGTTGTTTGTCCAGTTGCACCTCCCACACCAATATCTGGTATTACTGTATTATCACTGGGATATACTGACCATGCTTTTCCTGCTTGTAATTTTTGGTATGCCATTTTAATTTCTTTTATAAGGGAAAACCCGATTTAAAGTGTCGCGTCTTTCATCACAACCGCAGTCGGAGTTTGTTGCCTCAGCAACTTTATCAACTACATACTTAATTCCAGTTGCTTTTGTAAATTTAGCTACACTATCGCCGAGACCTCTTGATTTCATATTTATTTTTTACAGCCAAAATTATTAGCAAAATTGGCCATTGCAACAACATTCTTAGAATATTTTCCTTTATTGCGCATGACAGCTGAAGCAGCACTACATGTACTTTTACCAGGCATATTATTTTTTGCCCAACGGGTAAATTTACCCTGATTTTTATCCTTTATCATAGGAAAAGCATCCTTGTTTGTTCTGCCTTTTTTAGCCATTACTTTTTAATTAGCATGGATAAATGACCCTTTACACTTCCTTTTTCACTATGTGACTCATAAGCCATTGAGTGATCTCCTCCGTAAGCATGTCCATATAATTTTTTTGACATTGCTTTACTTTCGTCTCTACGAGCCTTGAAGCTCTGCGACTTCTTCCCATGCTTCATGCCTAGGGATTCGTCTAATCTTGCGTTATATCCTTGTTTCATTATTAAAAAATTTATTTATATATACAAATATACTAATATTTTCCTTGCCTATTTCCGGGAGAACTTTTTGTAGATCCCCCCGGGCCAGCCCATAATTTTTTACACGACCAATACCTTGCGGTAAGCTTTGATTTAGCCGTTCCACATTTATGTCTAGCGCGAAATGATTTGCGTGCTGCCGATGAATAATTATGTCCATAACCAGTTGCGCCAAAATGAATGAGTTTTTCCTGGCCTCCCTCGCAACCTTTTACCATTTTTTTCTTCCCCGCTCTGTCGCTTTTCATTACGACATTGCATTTCATTTTGGATTTATCAGCCATTATGCATTTTTTACTTTTGCTGCCCTGGTATTTGCTACAACTGTTTTACCCCTGGATCCTTCTCGCTTTTTTTTGCGGGCTGTTGCTGCAAGTTGACGTTTTGATAAACGCCTGGCTTTGGCTAAGGGCAGACATCTGTCAGGGTTCTTTTTATCTTTGCTAGTTCCACATGGACCTTTAATAGTTCCATCTGTTCCAATGCGAACCCACTTTTGCTCTCGCCACTTTTTTAACTCGCTCATTTACTTCTTCATTGTTGCACCAGCTATTCTATCAGCTTGAGTAGGGTTGGGGTTGTTATCAATGCCAGCTTTTACACTTAGCATGCCAAAAGCACTTCTTTTTTTCTTTCGGCTTTTTTTATTCATCTTGCTCATATCTATCTATTTAAATGTGAACCATCACAGTGTCCATCGGGGTTAGATGTATTACCGCACTGGCACATAGGATTTTTTAATTGAATCATGATATCTTATTTTTTTTTCGCAGGAACTTTACCCATACTCTTAATCATACGATCTATTTTAGTGGCCTGTGCTTTGTGCATAGCAGAGGCTTTTCTAAGTTGGGTTGCTATTTCCTTCAGTTTTTTACCTTCCATTATCTTTTACTTTTTTTAGCGTAATTAGGATCTTTACAATACTTGCTTGCAGCCATATTTGCATAGGCTGATGGATATGTGTCAAAGGTACGCTTTGCCCATGCAATTCCTGCTGGTCAAATTTTATTACCTTTTGTGCGTCCTTTCTTAGCCATTAGTATCCAGACTTAGTTTTTTTCTCCATTCCATAACCTGGATTGTTCTTTTTTTTGCCTTTCATCATTCGGGCAAAAGTGTCTGCTTGGGCTTTGCCTACAGCATTGTAGGGAAAAGTCCTGCTTGTACCATTAGGTAGTTTTACAGTCGGCATAGTTATAATATTTATAGTTCAACAATATCCCACCTTTCTCCTGTCCAAACTCTTTTAGTTTTAGGAGGTGCGGGTTTTTTTTCTACAGGAGCCTCTTGTATTTTTGGCTCCGGTTTTTTAGCGTCTTTTTTTTTCGCTGCCATAGTTTCAAATTTTTGATTAAGTTAAATTAAATTTTTTATTGTTCTTTATTTTTTTTTTTTAATTCAAAATAGACACCAGCAATTGATAGTTTGTCTACTATCTCTTTTTGCATTTCTATCAGCATTCCCTCAAGCTCATCTTTTTGTTGTATAAGTTGTTGGACTTGACCTTGTAACTTTTCATTTCTATTTTTAAGATCTTGTACCTCGTTAGGATTTCTACCAATAATTGTAAAAAGTATAACTGACAATGAACCAGAAATTACACCTACAATAGAAACAAACAAATCCTTGTTTTCGTTTGGTATGGTATTATAAGATAAAAAAAACAACAACCCAATAACTACTAAAAATATACCAAGAGCTCCTGCATAATTTCTTATATCCTTACCAATATCCTTTTGCATTTGTAATAATCAATATCTTTACACAAAGTTATAAAATTTAATCTAATGAATATTTCAAGAAAAAGAGACTATCTAAAGTACTGGAGAGTTATCAGATACTTTGTAATGCGAAAATATAAAGTTAATACTCAAGAGCTGGACATGCTTTTGTTCTTATATAGTGAAGAATATTTTAACGTTGATAAATTCCAAGAGTTCAACTCACTTTTGGGTTGGAATAAAAATAGGTTTAATAAATTAAAAAAAGATGGATGGATCGAAGTAATACGACCACACAATAGAAGAGAAAGAAAAAAAGCTCTTTATGGTTTATCTTTCAAGGCAATAAGAATGCTTGGATCTATTTATGACAAATTAGATGGTGGACTTATACCCACTAGCAAATCAAACAATCCTATGTTTTTATCTGACGTTGGATTTAGTGACAAGGTATATAGAAAACAAATACTAAAAATGAATGAAGCTATTCGACAAGAACAATGTCATTCTCTCGAATAATAGTATAAGGCTCATCATGAATAAGCATAGTATATCCCGCACGTTTGTCATAGTATATAATACTATTCTTATCTATGGGTACAACATCGTTACCTACTTCAACGATCCGCCCCTTTTTATACCTAAGTTGGTTCGCATCTTCAGCAGAAAGAAGAAGACCGGAAGAGGTTTTTAGTTCTTCTTCTATGGTTTGTATTACAACATATTTCCCTATTGGCCTCATGAGTTGTCAATTGAACGAGCCATAGTTACTATGGCATTGGTTGATAAGATAGTAGTTGCCACAGACACCGCATTTTGAAGAGCGGTTCGTGTAACTTTCAGAGGATCTATAATCCCCATTTTTACCATATCTCCTTGCTCTCCGGTTTTTACATTTAATCCTTCGCCTGTAGTCTGAGCAACATAAAAATCAAGACCGGCATTAACCAGTATCTGTTTTAATGGCGCGTCAAGAGCCTCTCTTATTATCGCGTAAGCGATCGATTTTGATTTTTTCAAATCCTCGGCTGCCTCCCACAGCGCAAGGCCGCCTCCTGGCAGAATGCCCTCATCAATAGCAGAACGTACAGCGCATACAGCATCGTCAACTCGATCATATAATTCTTTTTGTTCAAGATCTGTATTGCCACCCACATATATAACACCAACACCTCCGGTCAATGACGCGATCCTTGACATAATAAAATCTTTATCAGCTTTTTTTGTTGCTATTTTATGTGCTTCAAACAACTCACTAACTCTATTGCTTATATCATCTTTGCTGACTTTAATTTCATCTTTAAGTATGATTGTGCTATCTCTGCCCACTATAATTTTCGATGCTCTTCCCAAATCTTTAAACGTCATTAAGCTAAGATCATCACCGGTGCTTTCAGAAAAATAAGTAGCACCAACTGATAAAGCGATGTCATGCATCAGCTCGTGGCGTTTGTAACCAAAATTGGGAGGAATAATGGAACAAAGCTTCAGGTTGTTCTTCATGACGTTAGCCGCCAACGTATTTGTTACGTTTTGAGAACACGGTGCTACTATTAGTAATTTTTTATTTTCACTTATTATTGGTTTCAAAACATTCTCAATGGATAGGATATTATTAATCTCAGAGTCAGATACCAACACATGTGCATCCTCTAAAATACACTCGTCTTTTTTCTGGTTGTTTACAAAAAGATGACTGGAGTAGCCACGATCAATTTTTATACCCTGGGTGGTTTCGAAAGTGGTATCTGATGTTTGGCTTTTTTCTACCGTTACAATGCCATTATCACCAACCTGATTATAAGTGTCAGATATTATTTTACCTGTAATAGGATCATTATTAGAAGAGATTGTCGCTACATCAAGTAGTAAATCTTTTGTTACCGGTATCGATCTATTTTTTAATTTTTCAATAACTGTTTCACTTAAAGTCGCAAGTTCTCGCAGTATTGTGGTCTTATTGTCAGTCGGGCCTATAAGCTCAATTCCTTTTTTTACAAGAGCCTCTGTAAGTACAATTGCAGTAGTTGTTCCATCACCAGCCTCCGTAGCAGTGCGATCGGCAGCTTCTTTCATCATACGAACCGCTAAGTTCTCTACGGCATCTAATAGTTGTATACTTTTTGCAACTGTTACTCCGTCTTTCGTTACCGTTATTCCGTGTGTGTGTTGTGGGCTTTCAATTAATACAGTATTACCCATTGGACCCAAGGTGCTTTTTACTGCGTCTGATAATTTTGTTATACCTGAAATAAGTTTTGATCTGGCATCTTTCCCAAAATGCAAATCTTTTGGTGAATATCCTCCCGTGTTATCCATTTGATTTAATTTAATTTGATTACTACAAATATATACAAAAGTGACGAGTGTCAATTTTTTTTGTACATACTTACATATATATTTTTTTATTTAATAGTAGTTTTATTGAAGCTTACGCGAGGAATAATTAACATTTCTGACACAAGTGTTAATAATCAGTATTTTAGCTATCTATTTTTAACACAATATTGACATATTTGGTGTCAATTATGTTGGTTTTATAAAAATTTACTGTTCACACAGCCAAACTAACCACAACAAAAATATAACACATAGAAAAAATTGAAACATTCCTAATTGGATTTAAATTATTTCTGACACACAGTGTCAAGTTTAAGGAATAAAAAAAGGCTACCCTAAAGTAGCCTTCAAACAATGAATAATTAACCAACAAATTACAAATTATCCAACAAAAATTTTATCCAAACATATCTTTACGCATTTCTGCACGCAATATCCCATCAGCAATCTTATTTACCATACGTTCTTTATCAATTGCCTTCTTCATTTGAGCTATTTTCTCTATTCCACTCATACTGTTAGGCCTTCCATTAATTAACCTGCCATCTTTTACGTACAATCCGTCAACCATGTCACTCATTGTACTGTTTTTGTCCATATGCTTCATAACTTTTAATTTTTATTGCTATTAATCCTATATATAATATTAATTCATTCCAATTATGATCCTTATCTCTAGAATAGTAGGACCAGCCTAATGCAAATCCAACTCTTATCCTGTTATACAACTCTAAAGTATAAGACATTGCCAAATATACGAATTTATTAGATACCCAGGAGCTTTGTATTATACTATGTCCCAGCGTGCTATCCCGCAAAAAAAAAATCAAAAACTTTTTCGACCCCGGGGTCGAGTCCAGTTGTCGCAGTGCTGATTTTTTGCCGTTTTTTTTGACGTTTCCCGGAACACCTTTGTTCCTGTTATAGATAGCCTGTAACAAACGATCTCTAAGATTTGATAAACGATCTTATTTTTTAAAAATGGGAAGATCAGAGCCTTCCCTTAATACCCCAAAATAGCAATTCAAAACCTAATTAAAGTAGAGAATCCATCCCGGGATCCACCCCGAGCACCACAAGATCCCAACCGGATTCAAACACAAAACAAAAAGAAAGATCACAAAAGGGTAAACACATATAGATTTTATTATGATTTCAGCTAGATTCTATGTAAATTGCAAGATGTACGACAAACAAAACACTAATATTAACATTAAAACGCTGATTATGAGCAAATTAACAGAATGCCCAAACAAGGGTTCAATTGAAATCGTAACTAATGAAACCAACAATTATCGCTACACCTACAAAAAATACGATGTAGAGATCACTCGGATTACCTTTGGGGGTAACAAAAAAGGTGATTGGGCAGTAGATATCTACAAACCCTATGGTGTTAGATTAAGGAATGAATGTTTTCGTTCAAAACAAGACTGCATCGATTATGCACAATGGCAGATCGAGAATCATTTGTCGAGGATGGAATCTGAACAGATGGCAGTACAAATCGATTCTATCGTTTGGTTTGGATTAAACTATCCACAAAACTTCATCGATGAATGTTGGTCAGATGATCCATGCTTAGCTAATCATTTAAATGATAAGTTTCAATCATGCACACAAGTGATGCTTAAAAGGGATGGTGAAAAAATGAATGAATACCAAGTGAGAAAGTTTGCTATGAGCTATGGTGTATTCACTCGATTCTTGACCATGCTTGACAATGGTAACAGAGAGAAGTTATACGATTACATTCTCTCAGTTTATAACCATAGAAAAGGATGGTTATAAACAATTGCCTAATTGGATGTACCGGGGTTCGATTCCCCGGTAGGCATCGACAATAGTGTCACACAATTTAATTAATCAACAAATGAGTAATCAAGACAAAATTTACAAAAAGGTAAATGACATCGTCCTAGAGGGACTAAAAAAAGACGGGATGAAATGGTTCATGCCATGGAAACCGGGACATGAAAATCAACCCATGAATTATAACTACAAAACCTATTACCGTGGTTTTAATGTGTTCATGCTTAACGCAGTTATGATGGCAGAAGGATACGAGCATAACCAATGGATCACACTAAAGAAATGTAAAGAGATTGGTGGATCGATCAAGGATGGACAGTTTGGTAAAACTACTGACGTGTTCAAATGGAACGTAGGTTACTATGATCTCAAAAACAAATGCTATGTTCCAACAAAGGATTATAAGAAGATCAATAAATTAGAGGAAATTGTAATAGATGGTAAAATCCAAAAACGTTACCGTAATACATTTTCCATCCGTTATTGGCAAGTCTACAACATTGGGCAGTGCAATGGTATTGATCCATTAAAGTTTGATGTTGTAACCCCGGGTGACAATAAGCCTAATGACATTGCTGATGATCTTGCGAAAAGCTATGTAGATCGAGATGGTAAGTTAAAACTTGAGCATCTACGTGATGGTGCATTCTATAGTGTTACCAAAGACATTGTCAATATGCCCAAACTAGAAACGTTTGTAGATTCTGATTCATACTACAAGGTATTGTTTCATGAATTAGCTCATTCGACCGGCCATAAGGATCGAATGAATCGTAAAACCCTTACAGAGATATCCTATTGGGGTGATAACACCTATGCCAAGGAGGAATTGGTCGCTGAAATTTCAGCTATGTATATGTGTGGGTTATTAGGGCTCGATCCTAAAGATTCAAATGATAATAGTATAGCTTACATTAAGGGATGGTGTAAGCATCTCTCTGAGAAGCCGAAAGAATGCCTCTACGCGATGCAACAAGCAACAAAGGTAGTTGACTACATCCAAGGTAAATAAATCCGGGATTGGATCACGCAGGGGATCGTTTCCCCTGCCCGGATCGACAATATTGTCATTAACTAACAAATAAAATTATGTTACATTCTAAATTCTGTTTATCATTTGATACAGATAATCAAATGGTATCCATTTACATTGGCTATGAAGATAACTATGGAAAATCTTTCATTGCACCAATCTTTCATTTCGATGATAATGATAAGTTAATTATTCCTCCCAACACCGAGAGAGGATATAACAGATCAACCTTTAGCTATTTAGCTAGACACGTCAAAACTAAGGTAGCTGATTTCAAAAAGTATATTGAAGATCAATACCTAAATGAGAAATCCGGATTTCATGAGTACAAAGTAGTTACAGAAACATTGTATAACGATCTTGATATTAAAGTAGGGCAGAGTGTAATTCTATTGGAAAATGGGGATTGCATAGAAGAAACGAAAGTGCCCCGGGACGTAGAAAATATTACTTCGTATGGTATTGTAGAACATGAATCAATATTTAAAAATATTAATTATGCTGATGAGTGTTTCTACAATGAAAGTAAGCTAATTAAAAATATGTAAAAATGAAAATAAAATACGAAAAGCACATAGATTTAGCATTAATTACTGCTATTATAATTAACGAGGATATCTTGGGAGGAACTGTATTTCAAACATTTGATTTGGCATACACATTTGCAGAAGAATTTCAAGAAAAATTTGGTTATGATTACGATTGGGAAAATCATGAGATAACCTTTGATGAGGCCATAATAGAATTCGTTAAATCTAAACTTAAATAAAATGAGAATTATTAAAACAAAAGTTTATCAATTCGAGGAATTAGATGAGCAAACGAAACAGAAAGCTATTGACAATTGTAGATATAAGAATATTGATAATGGTGATTGGTATGAATTTATCCAAGAGGATTTGTCTCTTGTTGGTATTGAATTAAGAAGTTTTGATATAAATAGAGGAAATTATGCTCATTTATTCATTGATGATATGTACATATCGTGCGAGAAAATTATCAAATTCCATGGAGAAAATTGTGAGACATATAAAATCGCTCAAAGGTATATCAAGGAATATGATTCTATCAAGGATAAAATGGACAATCTTGAATGTATTGAGAATGATGATAGCGATGAAGAACATCTTAATAAGCTATTTCACTTGGATAGAGATTTAGAGGATTTAGATGAGGAATATCAAAAAGAATTTTCAGAGGAAGTTTTATCAATGTTAAGAAAAGAATTTGAACATCTGACAAGTGATGAACATATCATTGAATGTTTTGATATAAATCAATGTGAATTTACAGATCAAGGAAAATTAATTTAAAACCAATAAAATGAAAGAATTAAATATTTGTTTACGTTGTGGTCATTTATCTGAAGATGTATATGAAGATGAAACATTTGATATAGATAATTACCACAGGATACAATGTCCTAAATGTTATAGTAGTGATTACTACATAGCAACAGAAGAAGAAATTAATTTAAAAACTAAATAAAATGGAAGAAATACAATTAGCTTTAAAATGGTTTGAAATGAATGATATTTCAGCATACAATACTTATGAAGATTTGTATGTGGAAGTAAACAATGACACTCATATACTTATATCAAAAGCTGAAATAAGTTATCGAGCCGACTTGTATAAAGAGAACTATGAAAATTAATTTAAAACAAATAAAATGATAACAAACAACTATAATTATTATTACTACGTCTATTGCTTAATTGATATGGCAAAAGATTTATTAGGAGACGATGAATACGATTGGTATTCTTATGATCTTGCTTGGGACAAGGGGATTGAATTGTATGAAGCATTTCAAATATCAGAATACAATTCATCTAACAAATCAGAATTAGAGTGCATAAATGATTTTTTAAATAATTTAAAACAAATAAAATGAAAATAATAGATTTAGATAAAGAAAAAGCTGAAGCAGTGTGTCTTAATTGGACTGCTTCAGATGTAGCATATAAAGTAGAACATTGGGTAAATATGGCTTCTGATGTTCAAGAAGATTATGAAATTATTGATGAACACACAGAAGAACACCGAGAATATTTGCAAGGATTAATGCAAGATGCTATTGAGGAATATCACGATACGATATGCGATAAAATTAATGAATGCCTTTGGGATTATATAATTGAAAATAAAACAGACATAATCCAAACCCTTATTGATAATAAATATTTAAAAATTAAATAAAAATGAAAGTAATAGTTAACACAAAAGTCACTGAAAAAGCTATCGTCTTTAAAGGGGATAGCTATATGGTATGGGAGTATACCAATGACAACATGAACAAAGAGATAGCCATCATGGATGATACCGGATATGATGTAAGCCTAAAGACCAAAGTACTAGAGGATGGTAAAGTAAAATCAGAAGTACATTTACTTTGTCCTGATCCGGAGGAGTACATACATGAACAATTCTTAAACTTTAAATAAAATGATAACAAAGAGCAAAGACGAGGAAAGTCTGCAAGAACAGAACGCTGAACTTCATTCACAAATAGAATGGCATAATTACTTCATTGATTATGTGTATAAAGTAAACAGAAACTTATACAATGATGCTTGGGAGTATGCAGATAAAAAACAATCGATTTAGGATAGCATGGTGCAATTGGGGAGGATCGTTTCCTCCCCTATCCACGAGTAATAATGCTCAATAATTTAATCAACATATTATGTCAAAATTTAGTACAGAAAAATTAATTGTAAAATGGCAAAATTCAACAAGGAAATTACTTGTTGGTAAAACGATCAAGCACGTAAGGTATTTGACCGATGATGAAATGGAACAAACCGGTTGGTACAATAGACCGATTGCTCTTATTTTAAGCGATAGCAGTATCCTAATTCCCCAATCAGATGACGAGGGAAATGATGGGGGTGCAATGTTCTATCAAGACAAAGATGGTAATCATGATGTAATCCCGGTAATATGAAAGTAAAAGAAGCTATTAGAATATTAGATGATGCGTATAGCAGTATTATGTCGTTAGCAAGAAGTGATGATGATCACGAGACTATAAACATAATACAGCCAGTTTTAGATAAGATTGATGAGATTCAAAACGATCTGGAAAAAATAAATTAATACGTTTGTTAATAAAAAATTAAAAAGTGGTAATAGTTAAAAACTTTGGTAAACGACATGGGTATGGAACAAATATCCATGTCGCTTTTATCATCAACGCTTTTTATAAACGTAGAGCGGGAGCAAATCTTGATATATTTGTAGAATCAATAGTTAATCATAATGGGATACAATTTATATCTCTACGTGAAAACGGAACAAACAACTATTTAAATTTGGATTATATCAATAAGTATGATCTGTACGAAATAATTATTAATGAAGTAAATGAAAATTATGAAAGCAGTTTTAAAATTTATTAAAGACAAGCGAGAACAACGCAAAACTAGAATAGGTAAGCGGGATAAACTTTGGGATCAGTTAATAAAGAACGATCAAAAATGTAGAGATTTAAGACTACAATTAGCCCGAAAAAACAAAAGGGCTATATCAAAAGAAGAATATGTTATTAACGAGGACAAGGTAAAGCAAATTATCTATTTATCATTACAACAATTAAAAATTCAAAATACTTTAAAATATGAATAAAATAAAAGACGAATCGGTAGATAATCCAAACGATCTTGGATATCTACTAGCAAGTAATTCTTTTTTAAGAAAAGAAAATAAAAAGCTAAAAGACCAACTATCGAGTGTAAGAAAGAGATTGCATGATAGTTATCTTTTTACAAGAAAATAGTTTTGTTTGTTTGTTTGTTTGTTGATGATTGGAGGGAACGTTAGTGTTCCCTCCTTTTTTTATTTATTGGTAGCATCCAACAAACCACGTTCGTATTCCCTTTTTTTTTCTATTTGAAGTATCCGTTCCTCCAACCTATCAATTACAATTATCTTTTTGTCTAACCGATCGTGAACAAGGGTTAATTCATTTTGTATAGCAGTAAATTCTGCAAAAATTCCCCCGGCAGTAAAGACTGCAACCAAAAAAGAAATGACGAGCGATAAATTATTTTTTAGGAAAGTATCTGCCATACGGTAAAGGTAAAAAAAATTATTTTTCAATTAGAGAACACGTAAAAAACACGTTTTACGCATGTTTTTAACACGTAGACAAAACAAGGCTTTTTTATATTAAATTTTATTTATTAAATGAATTAAATATGTTATCTTTATGAAAATTTAATTTAATCTTAATCAAATGTTTTTAACCAACAATTCCATCATGGACAACTTTGTCGATGACGATTATCAATCCAAAGAATTTATTAAAAAACAAGGGCGTGAAAGGGACACCAAACCTATAGCATCCTTTGATATATTAGGGAAAAATATAAAAAATGATCCTAATATAAATCCTTTATTTAAAAACCTATTCAAATGAAAAAGTATCTCTTTGACCAGTTTGTCCATAATATTATGTCACATACTGGATTCACTAAAGAAGAACTTTTTGCTAATAGTCGAAATAGTGATGTTTCAGATGCAAGAAAGTTTTTGTATAAGCTATGTAAAGATAGAGGCATTTCTAATATATCTATTCAGAACTACATGGAACAGAGTGGGTATTCGTGCTATGCAAGTACTGTTCCCCAAGCAATTAAATCGCTTGAGAAGAAAATAGCGAACGATCCGGACTTTTCAATTATTTTAGAAAAATTGTCCAACGTAGATGACTGACCTGAAGGATATTTATATTCAAGCTGAAGATGATCCTGCGACAACAAATATAGATGGCAAAGGATACGATGCTCAAATGTTTCATGGTGTACAAATTATGCGAGACCACGTTACAAAGGATATAAAAATTTTTAATCCAAAAGGCAAGGATTACTACGAAGAACTTACTCCAGATGAATATTTATTATTTGAGGAGGGGTGGCGAAAAGGTGTTTTAAATTTAGTACTCCAAGTTTATAGAAATCGCTTGGATGTTATTGAAAAAAAAATTCCTGAAGTATTAAATAACTACAAATATTTGTCTGCTTTAAAAGAAAGAAGGAGTGGACTACTTAAAAAGTATTTCAAACTAACACAAAAGTTAAACCAACTATGAAAAATTATTACAAAGCATTGGCGGGATTCCAACAAGAATGTCCTGTCTTATTAAAACAAAGCGATGGGTTCAATTATAAATACATTGACCTACCTAAAATTATTCACACTATTAATCCACTAATGAAAAAACATGGGTTAGGATTTACACAGAAATTGGGAACTAATAAAGAAACTCAACAACCATGTTTAACCACTACGATATTTCATATTGAGAGTGGTGAAAGTGATACTGACACCGTAGACATACCGATTGTTGAAATAAAAAGTCAAAACCTTTATCAATCTCTTGGTTCGGGAACTACGTATTTTAGGAGGTATGCATTGTCATCACAACTAGGTATTGTGAGTGATAAAGACATAGATGCTTATGGTGAACAAGTAAAACCGGTGGCAAAGAAAAATTTAGATTTAGGTTTGCCATCACAAAAGAAAAGGGTAGTAGCACCTAGTGGAGACCCTCTTGAGGATGTCTTGGTCATTCAGAAGTTAATGAACGCAAATAAAAGATGGTCAGAAATACAAGGTTGGCTAGAGTTAACCTATGATGACATAACAATTGAAGGATTAAAAAATCAAGCACATGAGCAAGAAACTATCAAATAAGCAAATTATAAAGAAACTAAAGGATGACGAGCACTACTATGGAGAGTTTGGTAAGCAATGGTTATCAAACTCTAACATCCAAGACTTGCAACCAAAGACATTCAAGCAGTTTGGTAGAGAGATAGAGGACAATGAGAACTTTATTAAGGGTCGTTACTTTCATCAGCTTATTTTGGAACCTAACAAAGCAGTAAGTTTTCCTGTTTTTACTGAAACCAAAACAAGGGGTGTTAAGTATGATAAATTTTTAGAGGATAAAGGTATATCATCTGCCATACTTGAACACGAGGCCATCCTAATGGAGGAGTTAAGAGATGAGTTGCTTAACATCAAGAATTATGGTGGTGCAAAACAACAGATTGCTGATATCATATTAGACAGTAATGCTCAATACGAAGTCCCTATTGTGGGTGAAATATTTGGTCATCCTTTCAAAGCTAAAGCTGACATCATATCTAACGGTGTTGTTTTTGATTTAAAAACCACTACCGCTAAAACTGATGAAGAATTTAGGTGGTTGGGCAAGAACAAATACTTTTATGATACACAAGCCTACATTTATCAAACTTTATTTGATATGCCAATGACCTTTATTGCCATAGATAAAACACCAAAAGTATATGGTGATACAGGTGAAACTTACCATGAAATTTATGTTTGTCCAGTAAGCGAAGAAACTGCTTTAGAGGGCAAAAAAAAGGTAGAATCTGCGATGCAAATCTACGAGCATTATTATGGTAAAAACAAAAAAGAAGACATTCGAAACGTAATATATAATCTTAAATTTTAAACTATGAGTGAATTTGTACATCAACCCGGAAGGGCAAGTCTTTTTAAAAACGAGAGTAAACAAGGAAAACAACCCGACTACACAGGTAAAGGTAAAGATCTAGAGGGTAGAGATGTTGAGATAGCCGCTTGGGTATCTACTAGCGAAAAAGGTAATAAGTATTTATCTTTAAAACTACAATATCCCGAAGTTGACAAGACTAAAAAAAAAGCACCTGAGCCAAAAGTAGAAGAGCCAGAAGACCCAGATTTACCATTTTAGTCAACCCCAACTAAACTAGGGGGAGTAATACTCCCCCTTTTTTTTGTGTCAGGTGTTAATTTTATTTTACTTTACTTATTTATTTATTATTATATATATATTTACTTTTTTTAAATCCGTAATGAAACTAAAAACCAACATTTTCAACACTATGCAATCTATTGCAATGATAGACAAGATATAATCAACATAAATCCAACACCAACATGTCAAATATCGTCACAATATTTAAAAATATTAACTCAACTACCTCTCCTTTTTTTAGAGAAGTAGAAATAATCTTAAAAAGAATTAAGGAGGGTGCCTCAAAAAATTTAGTAATATTAATTAGAAAAGAGCAAGATAAGTCAAAACGAAATGAGTTAAAAAAACAACTGCCATCAATTTGTTTTAGCGGTCAGTTTAACAAAAGGTCCGATGTGTCTCTGCAAGAACATAGTGGATTGATATGTTTAGATTTTGATGGTTATTTAAAAAAACAAGAACTGCTTACAGATAAAGCAAAATTTGCTAAAAATAAGTATGTTTATTCAGTTTTTATTTCTCCATCAGGTAAAGGTTTGAAAGTTTTAGTAAAGATACCCCCAAAGGCTGAAAACCACATTGGGTATTTTAATGCTTTAGAAAAACATTTTAAATCTCAGTACTTTGATAAAACATCAAAGAATATTAGTCGAGTCTGTTATGAATCTTACGATCCACTAATTGAAATAAATCAAGACTCTTTGGTGTGGGAGGAATATGAAGAAATAGAATATAAAGAAGTAAATGCTAACAATGGTATAACTACCATTCCTATCACAGACGAAAACAAAATTGTAGATATACTAGTTAAATGGTGGCAAAAGAAATATCCAATGACAGAGGGTCAAAGAAATCAAAATGCTTTTATCCTAGCAATGGCTTTTAATGATTTCGGCATCTCCTCTACCACGGCATCACTTGTTATAAGTCAGTATCAAAGCAGAGATTTTAATTCAACTGAAATATCAAAAACTATAAAGTCAGCATATGCTAATACAAAAAACTTTAATACTAAATATTACGAGGATCAAGATAAGTTAGATGAAATACAACAACGGCTTAGAAGAGGTGAGTCAAAAAAAGACATTCGTCAAGACTTAGAGGAGTCGAGCTTGGCGGATGAGGTCATAGACTCCGTTATACAAACGGCTGAAGAAAATAATTCTGTAAAGTTTTGGACGTTAAGTAAAAAAGGTGTTGTTAAATCTATTCCATTAATTTTTAAAAGATTTTTAGAATCAAATGGGTTTTTTAAATTTTGTCCTGAAGGTCAAAAAAATTATGTCTTTGTTAAAGTAACCAATAATCTTATTGATCATACAACAGAAAAGGATATAAAAGATTTTATTCTAAATCATTTATTGGACTTGGAGGACATGGCTATATATAACTACTTTGCCGACCAAACAAGATTATTCAAAGAGGATTTCTTATCGTTACTTGGAACAATAGATATATATTTTATAGAAGATACACTAGATACTTCATATCTATATTATCAGAATTGCGCAGTAAAAATTACAAAGAACAAAGTAGAGGCAATTGATTATCTAGAATTAGATGGTTACGTTTGGAAGGATCATGTTATTAACAGACCATACAAATCCTGCAAAGAACTAGATAATGATTTTAAATTGTTCTTGTACAATGTGGCTGATAAAAAAACAGACAGAATAATAAGTTTAGAATCAACACTAGGGTATTTAATGCATGCTCACAAAAATATATCTTATTGCCCGGCTGTAATATTAAACGATGAACACATATCAGATACAGCAAATGGCGGAACTGGCAAAGGTATTTGGCTACAGGCTGTAGGTCACATGAAAAAAGTAGTGATGATCGATGGTAAATCTTTTGCTTTTGAACAATCCTTTCCATATCAGCTTGTGTCAGCCGATACTCAAGTAATAGTTTTTGATGATGTAAAAAAATATTTTGATTTTGAAAGGCTATTTAGTGTTGTCACAGAAGGACTAACCCTCGAGAAAAAGAACAAGGATGCTATTAAAATCCCTTTTTCAAAATCTCCAAAAGTAGTAATAACAACCAACTACACTATAAAGGGAGCAGGAACATCATTTGCTAGACGCAGATGGGAGTTAGAATTAGCTTCACATTACAATGATAAGTATACTCCAATGGATGATTTCGGAAAATTTATTTTTGGCGAGGAATGGGATGAAAATGATTGGTGTAGGTTTGATAACTACATGATAAGCAATCTACAACTATATTTAAAACAAGGCTTAGTAGTAAGCGAATCTGTAAATGGAGAAATGAAAAGATTTATTATGGAAACAAACGGCGACTTTTGTGAGTGGTGTGGGCTTACAGACACAAGCCAGTCTAATCCATTGCTACAAGTCAACACAAGAATAAGGCTAAATGATATATACTATGATTTTGTAAACGCCTACCCTGATTATGCTAGAGGATCAAAGTTTTCTGTATCACATTTTAAGTTTAAAAATTGGATGATTGCATATTCAAAATATACTCAAGGAATAGAGGCTGAAATAGGCAGAAGTAATGATGGAAAATGGATAAGGATACGTCCAAGTAGCGAAGGTCAAATTCAAACTAAACTGATATGAAATTTAGAAAATACCAAAAGGATATTATATCCAAAGGCATTGATGTTGTTGAAAAATATGGGTTTGTATATTTAGCAATGGCAGTAAGAACAGGCAAGACCCTTACTAGCTTGGGAATATGTGATAAGCTCGGGGCAAAAAACGTTTTATTTATTACTAAAAAGAAAGCAATTTCATCAATTGAAGATGACTATAAACTACTTGGTCCAAGCTTTAATATTAACGTTATTAATTATGAAAGCTTACATAAAATAACCGTGGATGATGAGTTTGATTTTATGATTTTAGATGAAGCCCATTCCATGGGAGCTTTTCCAAAACCTAGTGTGCGAGCGAGAAGGGTCCATATGTTAATTACAGATAAAAACCCACGTGTTATATTACTTTCAGGAACTCCAACACCTGAGTCCTACAGTCAGATGTACCATCAGGTTTACGGGATTCCTGGCAATCCATTTAGAAAATTCAAAAATTTTTATAGGTTCTGCGACACTCACGTTAAGGTTGCTCAAAGGATGATTAACGGTCTGAACATTCCTGATTACTCCAAGGGTCAGATGAGTATCATGTATGAAATGCAACCTTTTTTCTTGTCTTATAGCCAAAAGGAGGCAGGATTTAAGGTGCAAACTAACGAAAAGGTAATGCATGTAAAGATGAATACTTTAACATACAATTTAGCTAACAAACTTAAAAATGATTTGGTTGTACAAGGAAAACAAGAGGTGATATTGGCTGATACTCCGGTAAAACTTATGATGAAACTACACCAAATATATTCGGGAACTGTAAAATTTGAAAGTGGTTCATCTCAAGTGCTTGATCTTAGCAAGGCTAAGTTTATCTTTGAAAGTTTTAAAAATAAAAAGATTGGTATTTTTTATAAGTTTAAGCAGGAGCTTCTAGCATTAAAGAAGGTGTTTCAAGACAGTATTACTACGGAGCTTGATGATTTTGTAAGTGGAAATAAAAGCATAGCTTTACAAATTATAAGCGGAAGAGAAGGGATAAGTCTTAGACAAGCAGACTGTTTAGTGTACTACAATATTGATTTCAGCGCAACAAGTTATTGGCAATCAAGAGATCGCATGACCACTAAGGATCGACTTAATAACAACGTGTACTGGATATTTTCAAAAGGTGGCATAGAAGATCAGATTTATAAAGTTGTAATAGGCAAAAAAGATTATACCTTAAATCATTTTAAAAAAGATTTACTTAGCTTATGACTGAACAGAAAATACAATCAAAAAAAATAAAACTCTTAGAGGCTGAAGGTTATTTTGTTTTAAAACTAATTAAAACAAATAAAAATGGTATACCGGACTTATTAGCTTTACACAAAAACAAACCATCTTTATTTGTTGAATGTAAAACGCCCAAGGGGAAACTATCTAAATTACAATCTTATCGAATAGATCAATTAAAACAACTGGGATTTATATGTGAAATATACAAAGGTTAAATAAATTTTTAATAACTTAGTTTGCATGAATGGTTTGACCCCGATAGAAAACAAACGAATACAAAATATTAATTTTGTTATGGGCGAACTTCACACCTCTTTAAACACAATTTACGAACTACTAATGGATAAAGAATATACCACGCTTAGGGGTGAGGTAAATAATTTACAAAAAAAACTTCGTAATGTTGGAGAGTCTGTGACAGATGAAGTTTGACCCTGACTATGATTTTGTAGGTGCTGTTTGCATTACTCTAATAGTAATGTACTTGCTTTCCTTACTTATTTTTTAAAGACTCTTTTTCTTCTGCGTTGTTTAATAATCGAAGATTTTATTTTCTTTGGGTGCAGTCTTTTCGGAAGATTCTTATCACTAGTTTCTTTTTCCCACCTCTTAGCAATTTCAGGTAGATTCTTGTACATATAAGCGCGTTGGGCTTGGCTTTTAAAAGGCATAGTTACTTGTATAATTCTTCAAGGAGCTCTTTTTCTATTTCTTTGATTTCCTTTTCTAATTCTTTTATTTCAGGGTCCTCCTCCTGTAAGTTGATCTCATCATATAAACCTGGAACCAATAGCTCTAACTCTTTTTTCGTCATTTTTGGACGTGTAGCTTTTTTTTGTCGACCCTTTATTGCATACTCAGAAAAATTGAAAAGTCTTAAAATAGCTTCGCCCATATCCTTAGAATCTAAAACTTTAGTATAATTATCTACTAATTTTTTTAATGTTAACGCAGGCACACCCGTGACAGTTGCAAATTCTAAATAAAAGTCATTCATGTATTGAGCTTTGAGCTTAGGGTTCTTTGTTCTCTGGGCTTTTTTATATGTTTCAATTACGCCTTTTGCAATAGCTAGGATTCCAATTTCTTTGGTGCTGGTCCAAGGTTTACCCGTTACCGCATCACCCACGAGAGTAAAAATCTCCCCGAAAATAAATATTGCATTCAAGTTTCCTAAAATCATTGCTCTCAATATATCGTCATCATCATCATCTCTAAACTCTCTAAGCAATCCAGGCAATCCTAAAGTAACATACTGGAACAATACAGGCATAAAAATGTGGTACATGACAAATACTCGTAGGTTTTCTCCTACAGTACCTTTACCTGCATTTTTATCCCACTGTAAAAGCTTTCTGTTTAATTCTCTTACGGCTATAATTTCTTTTCTTAAATATTGTTTAGGTGTTGTTAAAAACATGTTTAAAGCCCTGAATATTGGACCTCTGCGTTGATAAAAATCTTTGTCTTGAAGATCACTAGATTGCTGTGTTCTTTTTGTGTCTCTTTCAAATTTGATTATTGCATGATCAATAGCTTGCTGCTCAGTTGCGTTAGGATTCTTCTTTTTAAATTGATCCTTATAGTATGAATAATTAGGCGCCCCCCCTAACATGATAGCTGCTCTATCACCTACAACCACTTGGGCCATAAGAAAATTAACTATCCACTCTTTTGTTCTAGCGCCGACTGGCAATACCTTATTAGCTTGATCCTCACTATAACTTTCTATTGATCTTAATATATTATTATTATTTCTATCCTGCATGTACACAGAATTATCCCTTATTTCTTTAAATATTTTTAATTGCTGAGATTTGTTTTTTGCAGCATATTTAAGCCAGTTTCCATAGCCAATATCAGAGGCATAGGTAAAAGTTGAAGTCAACTGTTTAATCATAATTACTGGATTAATACCCAATCTAGAAAGAAGAAATGCTGTATTTACTCCATCTAAAAACCTTTCCGCAATTTGTTTTTCTCCCCCTCTACTTGCAATTTTTGCAATTGCATCGGTAATAAGGCTGTTAACTTCTTTCCCGTGTAGATTTTCAATAGCAGCTTTGATGTCCGGGTTTCTAAATAACTTGTCTATATCTCTTATGGATTCTGCGTAAGCAGCGAAGTATTCCATATCATCCATATACCTAGTCAAGGCTGTTGTGCCATCAACAAAAACTATAGGGTTGTTG
>MDTA01048950.1_pt1 | contig 25316 bp, 17 predicted proteins | sample 811151 | NCBI WGS metagenome assembly MDTA01 (sample SAMN05326648, study PRJNA326480) | marine metagenome | isolation source: seawater | place: Indian Ocean: South | collected 2010
ATGGAGCATGGAGCATGGAGCATGGAGCATGGAGCATGGAGCATGGAGCATGGAGCATGGAGCATGGAGCATGGAGCATGGTTGTGACATCGCGTGTGCGCGTGTGTGGTGGGAGCGGTGGGAGCGGTGTCCGTTTTTCCGGTTTAACAATTATCACACTCTGTGCGTGTCGTGTCGTGCTCGTCACGAGTTCGCTCTGGTGCTAGCAGCTCATGCCATCAGTAACGGGTCTTGTCGAGAGCCGCCGACGTCGCGTACACGCACACTGCATCACCCACGGCGGCGGGAAGCGGTACCAGCTCACGGACCAGGTGACGGGCGCGTGGAGGGGGGCGGCTGGAGCACGCCGTTGATGATGAGCGACCCGCCCGGCTGCGGGCCCGTGGGCGTGCCGATGACCGCCTGCACCATGTTCATGATGCCCTCCACGTGGCGCGCGCGGCCCTCGTCCTCGGACAGGGTGTGGCGCTCCTCCTTGTTGATGATCATGTCGCACGCTTCGACAAAGCCGCGGCCCGTGAACAGGCAGAACAGATAATGCGGATGCTGCTGGTGAAAGTCAATGTCGATGTAGTTGCGCGGTCCCGTGCTGTGGTGCACCCGGAACTGCACGCCGTCGAACGGGGGCACCGCGTCGGGGATGGGGTCGGGGGTCATGGAGATGGCGTCTCTGCCTTTGCGAAACCACTTCTTCTCCACAGCCTGCACAGTGAGCGGCTCCATGAATGCCATCACGTCCGGGTGGCCCATGTTAATGATGTTGCTGGCGAGCACGCCCAAACGCTTCATCTCGCGGATCCCCACTTTGGTATAATCAAAACGGGCCGTGATGGTGCCCTTTCCGTCGTGGAGCAGCGTTGGAACAATCGTGTGGAGGGCGTCCGTTGCCATCGCGAGCGAGCGAGAAGAGGAGGACGTGTGTTCGCCTTCTTCGTCGTGGGCGTGTCGCGGACGCGCAAAGCCAAACTGCCTTTTTAGGAAGGCCCGCTAGCGCACTCGAAAAAGCAAACAGGCCTTCCTAAAAAGGCAGTTTGGCTTTGCGCGTCCGCGACACGACCACGACGAAGAAGGCGAACACACGTCCTCCTCTTCTCGCTCGCTCACACACGTGCGCCGCCACCACTGTCACGCACCACGCCCTCTCTTGTCGCATCCGCTCCACCCGCTCCACCCGCTTCGCCCACCGTGCCGGCCTTGCCCGTGGCGGCGTCGCGCGGCCCGGCAACAACACACCTCCCGGCCTTCCCGGCCTTCCCGGCCTTCCCGGTCATCCTGGCCTGCCTGGCCTGCCTGGCCCCGCCCCGCCTCCTTTGAAGACGCTTAGGGCCTGCGTGGCCTGAGGCCACGTTGCGCGACGACGCGCGCTATCTTCTTCCGAGCCCTCGGGTCAGAGTTGTGGGTCTTCCCATCGCAGGTTCATTCCTCCGAGACAGCACATCACACATCATGATGCCCAACAACCACGACAGCAACCTGAAGCCAAAGCGCCCCCATTCCGAAGTTACCGTCAAGCCGGAGCCGGAGGACGGCGAGATGGCCGTTGACGTAGGGGTCACCGAGGACCTGACTTGCACGGCCTCGCTGATCGGCTACCACACGTCGCTCGAGGGCGGCCGCAAGCTCCTCGCCAAGCCCTCCCCCCTCAAGGAAGGCCACGAGCCACAGGAGATTGTGCTCGACGAGCAGGCGCGGGCCGCCATGAACGCGGCCGGCCTCGGTAAGGAAGTCAAGGACCCTCTCGACTACGCGCAGAAGTCGCACGAGCTGTGCGCCAACGCGCGCTTTGCGATCTCCACCAACAAGTCCGCCACGGCCGAGCGCGAGCTGCTGGAAAAGCTCAAGGATGCGCTCCTCGAGCGGGAACTGATGGAGTCTGACAGGGTGCGAGAGCTGCGGGAGTGCAACGAGCGCATCGACATTGCCACGAAGGCTCTCGAGACCACCGCGCAGTCGTTCGAGATCCGCCCCGACAAGGTGACGCTCCATCTCGACCCCAAGACGATGGAGTTTCGCCTTGTCTATTACTTTACCAACCACACCAACGCCACGGCGAGCTTTGCGTGCGAGCTGTGGAGCCTCGAGGGCACTACGCTGGCGGACTCGTATGTGACCATCGATGGCTACGCCGACAAGAGCGAGTACATGCCGAAAGAGGAGGCGCTGGAGACGGTTAAAAAGTTGAACGCCTCGTCCAACAAGGGCGCGTGCCTGCAGGAGGTCAGCAAGAAGGTCTACGCCCAGACGGTCAAGATCCCGGCGTGGGCGGGCGGCGACGGCCCGCAGAAGCCCGCCACCTTCTCCGCGACCTTTGTGCTCTCGTGCGACGACCGTGAGGCCAAGAGCCACCTCCTCCCCACGCGCGGCGGCGAGCCAACGTACCAGTGCTCCGACTTTGCCGTGCAGCCGCCGGCCGGCAACGTGCCGTTTGAGCTCATCGTCCAGGCGTCCACGGCGCACGGGGCCAAGCTCGACCTGCCGTCGCGCGCGGCGGCCAAGCACGACGCCAAGCTCCGCGGCGAGCCCACCTACTGGGTGGAGCCTACCGGCGACGAGCCCTGCCGCATCGAGCTCACCACGCCCGCGAAGCAGCCGCCGTGCCTGCGCTTGCGCTTCACGACCCTGAGCGACTCCGAGTACGACTTCCTTGCCGACGCGATGGGCAAGTCGCAGATCGGGCCGGACGGGTCGGACGGGTCGGACCTTGCGCAGGCCAAGGTGCTCTGCTACGCGCCAACTGAGCGCGGCGAGAGCGGCAAGCGCGTTGCCCTCGTCAAGCTCACCGCCCCCAAGAAGCTGCCCAATTGCACAAACGGCCCTGGGAAGGAGATCCACATGCCCTTCGTCCTCGACCTGAGCGGCAGCATGGGCATGCGCCAGAACGGCTCGCCGCACACCAACCGCATCCTCGCCTGCAAGGAAGTCGAGCGGGTCTGCCAGAAGATGCTTGACCTGCCCAAGCAGTTTGTCAAGGCGGGCATCGCCTCCAACGACGACACCTTCCTCCTCTCGATCGTGGGCTTCCACTCACGCGCGTCCACATTCTGCACGCGCGTGCCGATCGTCTCCGACTCGGTCGAGAGCAAAGCGGCGATCGAAAGGGCCGTCGCCGACGTGTGCAAGAATCAGGAGACGGGCGGCACGATGTACACCTCGTGGGCGCGTCTCGTCAAGACGCTCTGCAAGCCCACCGACCGCGTTGTGCTCGGCCTGTGGACCGACGGCGCGCTCTGGGACGCGGACACCTTCGTGCCCGCGTACGAGGAGCTCAAGGAGCACGTGCAAGACTTCGCATCCTATGCGATCGGCTGCGGCGCGTGGGCCAACCAAGGCACCGTCAAGATGGTGGCCACGCACGGCGCGACCCTGATCGAGGCCATCGACCCCGCGGTGAGCTCGGCAACGATTAAGGGTCTCTCGCGCTGCGTCGCGTGGGTTGCGGCCAAGATCCCGATCACCATTTCCGGCCAGGTGCTCTCGCAAAAGGGCGACAAGAGCCTGCCCGTGTTCCACCCCAACCCCAACAGCCCCCAGCTCGTCGACTCCGTCTACGAGCTGGGTCTCGGCGAGGAGGTGACCTTCACCGTGTCGATGGACTCGGTCAGCGACTTTTGCATGCACCAAGGCGTTGAACGGCGGCGCATCAACGTGCGCGGCGACACCGCTGTTCCTGACGTCAAGCTCCTGCTGAGCCACCTCGACCCGCTGTACACCGATAAAGACATCACGACGCTCAAGAACCCGGACCACCCCAGCCCCGTGCCCAAGCTGCTTGAGGCGATCGGCGTCACCAACCAATGCAATACGTCGGAAGTGCGCAAGGTCACCGCATACGAACTGGGCGAGAAGTACGACCACACGCTGCCCCCAGACGTGAAGGCGGTCGTGCCGGCCTGGCACAGCGGACCGGAGCTTGGCGCGGACCTCGCGTGGCTGCAGCAGCTGGACGCCCGCACCACCACGGCCACGAACGCCAAGACCGTGTACGAGCAGGACGAGCAGGACTGGAGCGACAACGACGGCTGTCCTGTCTACCGCAGTCTTGCCGACGCCGCCGGCGAAGCCGAGCCCATGCAGACCGAGGCGCCGGCGCCGGCGCCGGCGCCAGGCAAGAAGGCCGATAAGGAGAAGCCGACTGAGCCGAACGCCACGCCCACGTATGGCGAGGTGGCGAGGCTCTCGTACTCCCACACGCTGCTCAAGTATCTCAACGACCACACCCTGGCGCACCTTGTGGTCGGCAAGGTCCTCGAGGAGCTCAAAAAGGTGTACGGGGGCCTGCACTCCAACGGCGCCGGCGGCAAGGAGGAGAACAACGACGACGACCAAATGGACGGTGTGTGGCCTGAAGAGGTCAAGGCAGTCTTCAACGACCTGGCCAGCCCGTCGACCAAGGACGTCATTGCCAAGATCAACGCTTTGCTGCCGGTGCTCTGCTCCTTCGTGATGCGCTACCACCTGCCCGTCGACGTCAACCTCTACGCCGCGCCCATTGCCGAGGGCGACGTCGATATGGCGACGCGCCGCGTCGAGTACCTGATCGAGATCGCCACGCGCCTGCACACGCTGCTGCTTTCGTACCGGCCGGAGCTCTGGCGCGCCGAGCTCAAGACTGAGTGCGTCGCCCCCGACAACGTGACGATCAAGACGACGCTCGAGTGGGTCCGTGAGGACTTCATCCGTCCCTTCCGAGACCGCACGGACACCGACCCCAAGGAGGTCGTCAACAACGCCTGCCACATCCTCGCCCGCGCCTTCAACCAGGGCGCGTACAAGGGTGGGACGTTCTGCTCGGAGGGCATGCTCTTCGTCGGGCCCAAGCCCGCTGCCTTTGCAGACAAGGAGTTCAAGCTGGGTGTCCCGTTTGTGCCCGGCAGGCTCTTCGCCTTTGAGAACCTGTCCAAACCGTTCCAGCTGCAGATCGCCGCTGCCATGTGAAGCAGACGAACACGGCGCCGCACCAAAGCGGTGTGTGATGAGAGTTCGCGGTGGGGTCGGGTAGGGGATGGGGGTGGTGGACGATGTCGTTTTGTTGTCTTATAAGAACACAGAACCACCCCCCTTCTACGCCACGGGCGCGCGCCGCGGGTGGCCGTGGGTCTTGCGGCGGTGGCAGGGCCTGCACAGCAGGTCGCACTTGTCCATCTCGGCGTCGAGCAGCGGCGCGACCTCGTCGAGCGCCGCCGCCTTGGCGCAGTTGCCCACCAGCCCGGCGACGCCGCCCTTCTCCCCGTAGAGCCCGCCCTTGCACTTGGTCGCCTCGTCGCGGTGGTCCCAGTCGAAGCCGACCTCCTCCCCCGCGACGACGGCGCGGCGGCAGTGGAGGCACGCGCCGACGTCCCGCTTGCGCGCGTCGACGTGCCGCTGCTTCGGGTACACGACGCGCGCCTTGCGCCGCGCCTCGTACTGCTTGACCTCCTCGGGCGTGGCGTCCTTGCCCTGCTTGCCCGGCGGCATGCCGTCCGGGTCGCCGCACCGCCGGCCCTGATTGGACGTCGGCTCGAGCGCGTGGCAGTGGCTGCAGATCCACTGGTGGATCTGCTGGGCCTCGACCTGCATGGCCGCGACGCCGCCGTTTCCGGCCCACCAGCAGTAGTCGTTCAGGCCGACCGACGTGCCGTCCGCCCTCGTCATCTTGGGGTTGGTGCCGTGGTCGGCCTCGAGCACGCACCACGCGTCCTCGCCGCGCTCCGTGCAGTGCTGGTACTGGCACCCGCCGTGGCGCGCGCACGCCTCGCGCCGCATGCGCTCACACTCGTCCTTGCACGCCTGCTGCTTCGGCGAGAGCTTCTTCACTGCCATGCACGTGTCGCAATTGCCGGTGCGCAGCGCCTCGACGACGGCGCGCCACTTCTCGGCGTCGGCCTTGTTGCCGTCCTTGAACGCCTGCTTGTACGCGGCGTACGCCTCAAGGAACTTGGTGCGCCTCCCCGCCGTAATGTGCGAGCCGTCGACCGGTGCGAACCATTCGATGCCCACCCACTGGTTCTTACAGTTGCGGTAGCACCCACCCTTGAGCGTGCCGTCGCGGCACGCGGCGGACACGTACACGCTGCACGCCTTGCCGTCCTTCTTGACGGTGGCCTTGTGGCACCGCTCCGCGTTGGTGGCGAAGAGGTTGGCCGGCCGCGCGTCGTCCGCTGGTGCGGCTGGTGCCGCGGGCGCGAAGTAGTTGTTGATCGTGTTCTTGTTGATGTTGTTGGTGGTGTTGTTCACCACCTGCGGTGCCGCTGCAGGCGCCGGAGCCGCCGCCTCCGCCGGCGGCGCCGGGACGCCCTGCGCGACCGCCGGGCCGGGCGGCGCCGCCCCGTCGCTGCGCTTCCGCTTGTTCATTGGCGTGTGTGGGTGTGAAGGGGTGTGGTGGTGTGGTGGTGCAGGTACTCTTAGATGACAACACACACGCTCACGCACGCTGTCACGCACGTGTTAGCGCTGCGCTCCGTCCAGTCAAACGCGCTCTGATCTGGGCCGTCACCCACCTTTTGAAACGAACCACGTAGCAAACGTGTCGGCAATCTTGCACGCCTGCTTGCCGACGGCGACCCGCATCTTGAGCTAATGAAAACACTCCATTCTAGCAGCATTTGCTCGCGCTACGAGAGACGTGGCGGGACTCCAAAACCTGCCCTGGCGAAGGCAGACGAGGCGGTCGGCGACCAGGGCCTCAACCTCGCGTTTGCGCAGCAGGAACTCTCGCCTCTGGTAAGTCGCGCGGATGCAGGCCACCAGGACGATGCTTACTTGAACGCCGTCGGTTCGGCGGCCGGCGCTTTTGAGGGCGTCCTTGACCACTCCTTCGGCGAGGCGATGTGTTATCAGTTCGTGGTGTCCGCCCGGCTCTGAGGTGCACTCGGCGCATATCCTGGCCGTCTGCCCGGGCTGCACGACGTAGCGTTGTCGCCAGTCCGTCGTCGCAGCCAGACACTCGCAGCAAAGTAGGGCGTCGCACCCGACGGCAAGGTCTCTGTACATGGCTGGAAGTTTCTCAAGCTTCCGCCGAGTAGCTTGGTCGGCGGCTGCGTGCCTGCTGTTGCAGACAAGCATCGCGGCCCACGAGAGCCGCGTCTTCGAGACGTACACTCGCCAGAGTGCGGCTGCTTTGAGGTGATCCAGAATCAGAACCAGCACTTCGGTGGGGAGGTCGGCGATGGACATGCTGCGCACTTCGTGCGAAACGGGAAGGCGGGAAAGGGGGTCGCCGCTGACTTTAGCGCACCACCTTCCAAAAAAGGAAGGTGGTGCCGCTAAGGGCCGCCTCCACGAACACACAAACACAAACACACGGCGAGCAGCGGGCAGCGGGCAGCGGGCAGCGAGCAGAGAGCCGCGGACTGAGTTTGACGCTTTGCAATGTCGGACGTCAGCACCAACGGCAGCGGCAACGGCAAGACTGCAGAAGAGTGCCTGGAACTCCTGACTGGAAAGCGTCTGTTTGTGGTCGAGAGATCCAAGATCGAGCTCTGCGACGAACGAGACGACGAGACGGACCTTTACCCTCGCCGCTGGTCTTACATCAAACTGGTCTTTGCAACCACGCAGCAAGAGGCCATCAAGGAGGTGATGGGTGCGTATTACGAGAAGGCCACGCTGTCCATGTACAAGCACACGGACGGCACAGATCATTGCTTTGCCGAGTACAACAAATGGCAATGGCATGTTCTGGAACGGGGAGTGAACGGCTTCTACGACACGATGGAGCATGCGTGGGGTGGTTCCCCCTCACAGGGTGCATTGCCTCCGGATTGGTAATAGGCGGAAAAGGGACACTTTTCTTTTAGCAAATCTTTCGAAATGGGAGTTCCCCTCCGCTAAACCGCGTGTAACCGCGTGTAACCGCGTGAGCGTTTCGGGTTTGCGACCGACGGTAACGCAACCATGAACGAGCTCGAGAAGTCGGCGGCGCAGCTCAATCTCGATGCCGACGAGCCGATCTTGAAGAAAAACCCGGACCGGTTTGTTATTTTTCCGATCAAGTACCCAAAGGTTTGGACCATGTACAAGAAGGCACAGGCGTCGTTCTGGACAGCGGAAGAGATCGACCTGGCGACCGATATCAAGGAATGGGACGAGAAGCTCAACGACCAGGAGCGCCACTTCATCTCGCACGTTCTTGCCTTCTTCGCGGCGTCGGACGGGATTGTCAACGAGAACCTCGTCGAGCGCTTCTGCGCCGAGGTGCAGCTGCCCGAAGCGCGGTCCTTCTACGGTTTCCAGATTGCCATCGAGAACATCCACAGCGAAACGTATAGCTTGCTCATTGACACTCTCGTCAAGGACAAGACCGAGAAGGACCGGCTCTTCAACGCGCTCGAGACGATCCCGTGCGTGCGCAAGAAGGCCGACTGGGCGCTGCGCTGGATCACCGAGTCGCGCCGCTTCGCCGAGCGCTTAGTCGCGTTTGCGGTTGTGGAAGGCATCTTCTTCTCTGGGTCGTTCTGCGCCATCTTCTGGCTCAAGAAGCGCGGGCTCATGCCCGGGCTCACCTTCTCCAACGAGCTCATCAGTCGCGACGAGGGCATGCACTGCGACTTTGCGTGCTTGCTCTATTCGATGCTCGAGCACAAGCTCACGGACCAAGAGCTGCACACAATTGTGGGCGACGCCGTTGCTCATGAAAAATCGTTTGTCTGCGAGGCGCTCTCGGTCGCGCTCATCGGCATGAACAAGGACATGATGGGCGAATACGTGAATTTCTGCGCCGATCGGCTCCTCGTTGCGCTTGGCGCACCAAAGCTGTACGATGCCGTCAATCCCTTTGACTGGATGGAGCTCATATCGTGCGTGAACGCTTTGAACCCATGACTTTGAACACTCAACTGACACGCGCCGTGTGTGTGTGATGCAGGCTGCAAGGCAAGACTAACTTTTTTGAAAAACGAGTTGGAGAGTACCAGAAGGCAGGCGTGATGTCTTCCCTCAACAACGAGACGGGCGGCGGCGCCGCTGCATCCTCCTTCTCGCTCGAGGCGGACTTTTAGGAATAACGCGTGTTCTTTTTAGTCTACAGAACACACTTTGTTACACCCGTGCAGTTCGTAGAGCTGAAGCGCGGCGGCCAGTGGCCACTGGAGAAAGACCACGTGGACAAAGACGCTGCGACAGAAGAACACAGAGCCGTTCGCAGCCCACGCGACGAGCGCGAAAATGGTAAAACAGAAGATCACTGGCTGAATGGCCGCCGCACGCCAGTTCACGTAAGCAATCAGTGCCATGTTGACAACCGTGTCGTATTTGCCCCAAAGCCAGGACGACTTCCAACCATACGCCCCGGACAGGTGTGCAACCGCGCCATTGTACGCGACAACCCACCCGATCCACCCATTTCCGCAGCCCAGCGGCCACGAGGAGAAGAAAAAAGGCGCGAGACTGATCGTCATCGCCACTTCTTTCCAGTAGTTGTCGAGCTTAGCCGCCGTCGTCGCGCCCTCGGGTTCGGCTTGGGGCGGACCCGCGGCTTTCGCAAGGACAGAGAGCCGCTGCGACCAAGCAGCTAGGCGGTCGCGGTGTTCGGGGTTTTCTGTGCTTTTTCTAAGTGGCTCTTGAATGCACTCTCCGGTTTCAACCTCGACACACTCGACGTCCTCGGCCTCCTTCATAGCCCCCCCCCCTCCACACACACGGTCACGCACGGAAACACACTCACACACACGAGGTCCGAGCCTCGAGTTTAGCGTTTAGCGCGCCCCCGCCGCCCCGGACGCCCCGGACGTCCCCGCCGCCGAGACCGGCTGCCTGGCCCCGAAGAAGCCGACGTCGAGGGATATGTCCTCATCCTCATCCTCGTCGTCGTCTCCGCCCCACGCCGCGCGGGCCGTGGCCCGCGGCCTTCCCGGCCGCTTGAACGCATCCTTTTTGTCTGCCGAGTAACATGTCTGCCGAGGGATCTGCAGCCTCAGATCGCGGAGAGATGTGTACTGGTGATCCGAGTGCTTGTTGGCCGCGCGCTCCATCAGCCGCACCGAAAGCATGGGTTCGTCGAGCAGCTTCAGTGCAAGGGCGGGGTCGTCTTGCCACATTTTGGCACGCTGGGCCGCGCCACTCTTGCGCGGCATCGGTGCGCGCGTGTTGAAGTCCCGAACCGCGGCGACGTGGTGGTGCTCGCGCCACGTTGCAAAGTCGAAAATGTCAGATCCCGAACTCCCCTTGAGTCCACCGCCGGCGCTGGCCCGTGTCTGCTGAAGAAAGGCGTCCACCTCTGCGTCGGAAGTGACCACGCGCCCCAGTGCGATGGACGCTTCGTACTCCTGCTCCGCCCTCGAAACAAACTCTTGTCCGGAGGTGTTGGTCCCGGCGTCGGTCGGAGCTGGTGGCTTGGCCGCCATCGGGCAGGTGACTGCGCGGAGCATCGCGGAAGATCGCCCAGTCGCGCTACGGGATTCTTCTCGCTGAAAGCCGCAGAAGCGCGTCGAGAACTGCACTAGATTGTCGTGGTCGAGCAGCCCACCCAGCGACTGTGCGTCGAGACCGCGCGCTTTGATGTGCTCGTTGAACGCGCCGACGCTCGCCGTGAGCTCGCTGTTGTACAGCTGCTCCATCATCCGCATCGTCCAACCGATCTGCGTGCAGTCGGCTGAGAGCGAGAGGGTGTACCGTGGCCCCGACTCCTCTGCTCCCGCGACCGCGCAAGGTTCTGCAGCCCCGCTGGCGCCAGGTTGTAGCCCACTGAGCCCTGGCGGCGGCGCCTGTTGATTTGGAAAGTACTCGTGATTTCCTGAGAGCCCAGGGACCCTCGAAGCCCGGAGCAGCATTTCGAGCACCAGGCACATATGCTCATAGCCGGCCACGGCGTTCAGGTACACGCCGTTGCGCTGGAAGAGCAACGGCGCCCCGCGAAACACGTCCATGCTCCCGTGGGGGTTGAGAGCCGGCAGGCGCTGGTTGCGGAACAGCATGTCAAGCCTTTTTTGTGGATCGTCCAGGACCTGGCCGTCTACCGTGGGCGGAATCAGGATGTACTGGCTTTCCGGACGGAACGCGGGCGTCTCGCCCAACTCCGTGGTCAGGTGTGGCAGGTGTTCGCTTTCGCCATCCATCGTGGGCGTCGGGTCAAAGAGCCTCTGAATGCTCAGTCCCTTGGCGTGATCGTAGGGGTCGCGGTCGCGCGCCCCAGCAGTGGCGGTCGAGTCGTCGCGTTCGAGCTGGCGACACATCGCCTGGTAATCGGCGGGGCTGCGGTGCCTGTAAAAGGCCTCTGAGGGTGAGTGAGCGTAAGGTATGTTCGGACTGTTGGAGCAGAGGCGGTGGTTCTCGTCGCTCGATAGCTGGCGAATGCTGTCCGCGACGCCCTGCTCGTGGTAGTCGAACAGCTGGCACATTGTCTGGTTTTTGAGTTCGCTTCCAAAGTTTTGAATGAGTTCTGCAATCGCGTTCGGCCCGCCTCGGCCTCCGCCTCCGCCTCCGCCTCCGCCTCCGGCTCCGGCTCCGGCTCCGGCTCCGGCTCCGGCTCCGGCTCCGGCTCCGGCGCCTCGCCCACCTCCACCGCCGCCACCGCCGCCACCGCGTGTTTCGTAGAGCTGCAGCCAGGCAAAGTTTGGCGGGTTGTGCTTGCTCCGCGCACCCTCCTGAAGAAACTTGACGCCGCCGCGCTCGCTGCGCGACGTGCGGTGGCCGAACAACTTGTCTACGTCAGTGACGTCGGCCTCAAACCCGGCAAACTCGTTGTTCTCGTCCTCGTCCACGCCGTGCACGTGGCCAAGCATCCACTTCATCAGACCAAGCGTCGGAAAGAAGGTGGCCGCGAGTTGGATCGACGGGAAGATGGCCCCGACGAACTTCAGAGTCTGTTCCTCGCTGTACACGTCTTCGCCTCGCTCGTTCTTCTGAGCGGACAACACGGCGCGCACTGCAGCATCGGGGGTCTGGCTCGTGTCGAGATTGGAAATGTGTGCCATCCTCCGCAGCTGGTTGCGCAGGCGTCTGTGCTGACCCATGGCCTCTTCCATGCGCAGGAGCTCCTCCGTCGTCGCACCCGAACCGAGCCTCAGCATGCGCTCAAGCTCGTACCCGTCCGCGCGGCGTGCGGTGTTGGTTTCTCCCGAGCGGGGAATGTACCCTAGAAGCTGCTCGACCGAGTCCTTTGGCGGCCGCCTCAGCAGAGCGTCAAAGGTGAACCCCGCCTGCATGCACATTGAGGTTAAGATGTTTACTCCGTGCGTAGACGTCCCGATGCTGTTCTCCAGAGACACGCTCCAGGTGTACGCCGCAAGCTCGCGCGTGCACGTGAGCGAGCGCATCACGTCATGCAGTTGCGCGGGGTCGAACTTCTGCCCCTTGCCGTTGGTGTCAGGTCGTCCGCACTCGTAAAGGTTCGCCGTCTGCCGGAACAAGAAGACGCTCGCCGTCGCCTCGAGAATCATCAGCGTGATCATGAATTCATAGCGCCAGCTGTTGCGCCGCGCCTCGGGCAGCGGGATGTTGTCGTCCACGTGCAGCTGCTGGTCCCAGGCCCACCAGAGCTGTTTTGCGTACGAAAGGTCGGGTGCAAAGTCCACGAGGCCACGCATGGCTATCTTGGTCATGTGAGCGAGCGACAGGTAGAGCTTGAAGTCCTCGATTCGCGCGCGGACGGACGGCTCGGCCAGGTGCTTCTCGAACTCCGAGTCGGGAGAGTCGTCCTTCGTGTGGGTACGCACGAAGACCGCCGTCGTCCGCTGGATGAGCGCGAGCTTGTCCTCAGTGGGCATCTTGCCGGCGGTGGTGAAGTCGGAACCCAGGTTACCCAGGTTGATGCGCACGTGGCGCAGATCGGTCACCTTCTCGATGGTCATGTGGCCGCCGCAGCCGTCCCCGCCCTTGACCTCCTGCGCGACCTGCCGGCTGAGCTCCTGCTTGGTGATGGCCGTCTTGACGTCCTGCATCTTAGGCGTCTGCTCGGCGTGCGTGAGCGCGGTCTCAAACTCGTCGTAGACGACGGCGCAGCCGTTGTGCGTGGACTGGTTGCCCTGCGTGTCGGCCTTGTCGGTGGACGAGCTGTTCCAGACGAGCATTCCGGGCGGCGTCACGCGGGCGATCCGTTCGAGCGACTTCGACTTGGCCGTGCCGCGCGCGCCCAGAATGTTGAGCATGTCGTGGATCTCCTTGCTCGTGACCTTGAACATGTGGAAGAGGACACGCCGCCCGACGTGCACGTCGCGGCCGGCGATGAGGCAGTCCTTTCCGACGACGATGTTCATGAGCTCATCCACGTGGCCCCAGACGCTGCGGTCGGACGACGTGAGCTGCCGACCGTGCCCGTCCTGCCCGTTGAAGGCGATGCTCGCCGAGCCGCCGTTGCGCTGCACGCCCTCCACCACTCCCCGGTGGATGGCCACGTAGCCCCGCGGGATGGTCGCCACGTCGCGTGCGCTGCTGAAGCAGCTGAAGAGCAGCCGCAGGTAGTACTGGCACATCTCCTTCTTGAGCTCGTACCCGTCGCGCTGGATGTCGTCGAGCACCTCCCGCCGCGCCCTCTTCGCGTCCGCACCGGTGATGCCGAGGCGCTCCAGTTCCTTGCTCCGCGCTCCTCCTCCTCCACCGCCACCTGATGATGCAGCTGCACTGGCACCGCCGTCGGACAGCGCCTCCAATGCGGCACGCCGCTGCGCCACGTAGGCGCGCCGTCGCGCCTCGCCGTTCTCGCCGTCCTCCTCGCCGTCCTCCTCGCCGTCCTCCTCGCCGTCGAGAAAGAGTTCCGCGTACTCCTCGTCGCGCTCTTTGATGCGCTCTTCGTACAGGTCGGCGAGCTTGGCGTCGACGTCCTCAGCGACGCGCCCATGGCGCACCCGTTTCCAGTGCGCCATGAGCTGCTGCTGCATGCGATTGGCGTTGTCCGTGCACATGTCCGTCGCTGGTACCACCTTGATGACCAGCCTCCCCGAATCGTTCACCTCGGCGCTGTACTGGCGCTGAGAGAGGTCTGCGCCCTGCTGCTTCAAGATGGCGTCGTAGGGGACCATCGACTTCTCCATGCGCTTCCGCTGCTCAGACTTGTAGACGTCCTCTCCGAGCGCACAAGAGCGGAGACGCGCCTGCGCGCCCGCGTCCACCTTCATCATCTCCGCCTTGTTCGGAAGCGTCACGTGCTGCGCGCGCGCACCCCCTAGGACCTGCACTCGGTGCGCCTCTCGCGACACGGGGTCGATGCCCGCTTCCCTCGCCCGCTGGCGCACGAGCTCGTAGTCCGCGTCGATGGCGCCGTCGACGGCCTTTTGGTACTCGACCTCGAGGAAGCACTGCATGAGCATCGGCCCGGGCGTGATGCACCCTTGCAGCGGGCGCGGGAGTGGGAGCTCCCAGATGGTTGGAACGCTGCGCCTGCGACACAGCCACATGCGCCCGCGCCCGGGGAGTTTGAACGAGCCGTCGGGGTAGGCGTAGCTGGAGGCGTTGGCCTGCGGTACGGTCCACGCGTTGGGACGCACTGACCCGTCGAGCTCCGCCCAGCCGGCGCGCAGCGCGTCGTCCCGGCGCGAGTTGAGCAGGTGCTCCGGTGCGAGGGGGTGCAGCGACCCCAGCCTGCGGTTCGGGTCTGGCTCCCACAGGCGCTTGCCGCCGACCGACTCGAGGTCGAGGCCGAGCAGTTTGGGGTGCACGTGGGCGCCCCTGCCGTTGGTCGCCGCCCCTCCGTACTGGTGCAGCGTCTGCTTCCATGCGTCCTGCGAGTGGATCTGCCACACCTGCTGCGGCGCGTGCATGTCGACGTTGCACAGCACGTCGTGGTTCGAGCGCCCGCCAGTCACCCGCCGCCGCGATTCCGTCTCGGCGTTGGCATTGCGCCCGTGCAGCGGCATCGCCCCAGCGCGAAGACTCTGGCGCACCGCGGCCTCGTCGTCCATCGTCTTAAGCAGCAGCTCCGACGACGAGAAGGAGTTCTGAAAGTAGCAGTGCCACAGCCGCGGCCCGGTGACCTCGTCTGGGTCGTTTGGGTTCATGTGACACTCCTCGTAAAGCAGGTGCACGCACGACTCGCTGTCATCGGGGTCGCCGTCCTTCTGCTTGGTGTACCCACCCTGGCGCACGCACCGCGACTCCTTCTTCGACTTCTTGCGAGCCCTGCGCGACGTGCCCACGAGCTCCTCCTCCTCGTCCTGCTCCGCTGCGGCGCCGTGCCGCGTGTCATCTTCCAGGTCGCCTGTGCGGTAGCCTCGCTTGGTTCCTTCGGAGCCGCTACCCATGATCGCGGCCGTCGCCGCGACGCGAGTCTCGGCGCCGACCGGTGTCACCATGTCCGTAAAGTACTCGGAGCCCACGCGATAGAACTCACCTCGCACGTTGCGCACCTCCGCGCGAACGAAGACCATCTCGCCCATGGCGACCCCGCGCTCCGTCAGGTCGATCCAGTCGCCCTCTCCACCCACAAGGGGAAGCTGCTTGGGCTGCAGGCCATTCGGAGTGTCCAGGATCGACACGTCCTGTCCCGGGTAGTGCTGTGCGCCAAACTCCGAGTCCCTGGCCGTGGCCGTGGACGACGTCGCAGTCGCACTCGGTCGTTGACGCGTCGCGGCCGCGGCGGCGCCGCCGCCGCCGCTGGACCCACTGGGTCCACCGCCAAGCGCACCAAGCCCACCGAGCCCACCGAGCCCAAGACCGAGGCCGAGACCAAAGCCGCCTTGAGCTCGTGCGGCAGCGGCGTCCCGTGCGCGGTTGGCTCGATTAAGCCTCTGCTGGTGCGACAGCACCGCGTCGATGTCCGCCGCGTTCACTGGAACCCGCCCCGCGTCAGCCCCGTGCAGCCCGAAGTCGTGGTCGTCGTTGTTGGTGCTGGAAGAAGCCCGCCCGGAACTGGAGGAACTGTTGACGCGATGCATCTGCGCTCTGGAAGACGGCAGCTGCACCGATGCCGATGCCGATGTCGATGCTTCCGAAGACGAAAACGCGCCAGTGGCCGCCAGGCCACTTGTTGCAGTGCCAGGCTCGGGAAAGACTGGCTCTTCATCTGGCACCTCGTTCTCGGACTCCATGTCGGAAGAATCTGACATTCCACAGACGTGCGCACGCACGTGCGCACGCACGCGTGTCCTTGCAGTCAGACGACCCCCCCCCCTTGCAGGCCGTGTGCGTGTGCCAGGGTTGCGTTGCCAGCTAGCGCAGCGTCGCAACCTTTGCCTTTGCGTCAAGCCTTCTTTTGCGCGCGAAAAGCACAATCTTCCTTTTTTGGGCATAAGTGTAAAAAAACACAAGGGGTGGTAAAAGACAACACAGACTAACTGGCAACAGTCAAGTCAAAGCGCTTGTCGCCGAGCATGATAAATAGCGGCGTGCTTGGGCGTGTAATTAAGTATAGTCGCAGCTGTTGCTGTTGCTGGCTGCCACACTGCCACACTGCCACACTGCCACATGTCGCTGCGTCGCGCCGATGAAACAAACGGCCGCGGCCAGAGCCGGAATGGTGTGACTGGCCATCGCGGCAACGTCGGTGCTGCCATTTCGGATGGAGATCGGCTCTTGGAGGTGCTGCGCGTAGGGCTCGAGCAGAAGCTGAGTGTGAGCCAAGGCGACAGCGTCGGGGTTAATACTGGTGTCGTTGAAGACAAGCAAAAGAAGACTGGTGGCGTTGAAGACCCGCAGAAGAAGACTGGTGGCGTTGAAGACACGCAGAAGCAAAGAAGAGACAGAGCAATTGGACACACCCAACGAATGCAAGGCGGCGTGCGGTGGGCTTCAGACATACACCCAGGCTTCAAACATACGCGACCAATAACAAAGCGGCCTTCTGCGCAAGCACTCCCAAATCCCATTAAAGAATGGCCGAGCCTTCAAGCTCGGATCGATAACATTTATGGCATTCTTTCGACCGATGAAAAGGCAGAGCTTCTTAAGTGCGTCAATTCGATAAACAGAGCGAAAGGCAGGTGCACACGTTTGCTTGAGGGGTATGAAGCCCAACGACTGGGTCTTAAGACGGCTGGGGCGGCCAACAACAATCTGGATACCGATGATGTACTGGAGCTTTGGGACGAGGATGATTTTAAGCAGGCGGACTCGCTCCTCACCAAAAAGCAGGAGCGAGAGTTGACGGCCATGACGCATTCCGACAGAGCCGGCGCCTCTGACGGCGGGGCGAGTGGGTCGAAGACTCCTGATGACATGCTTAGCAGCTCGGCCTTGGAAAGGGAAATCAAAAACCGAGAGAACCCCTTTCCCAACCTGTTTGAAGACTTGCCACCGTATCCAGGGACAGGTGATGACGATGACATTTTCGGTCGATTCCTTTAGTTGCAAACAGGCTCGCGGCGCTTGAGCATGGCCAATCGGTGCGCTAACACCGATATAGATTCAGAGATGCACATTAGTTGTGGTTGTGTTTGGGCGTGAATCTTGAAGCGTGGCCAAAAAAAGACCCGAGTTTATACTGTCCTCGACAAGGCCGCTATCGAAGAATGGAACTCGGAGATGCTAACACTGTCCACATTCCGAAGCCCACTCGCGGCCACTTGAAACATCGCATCGGCCTCGAGGGGCGGGGGAAGCGACGCCGGGTCGACGGGCAGAGGACGGGAACCAAGTTGTTGTTGTTGCCCAGTGTCCATGCCGCTGCTTCCGTCGACACCTCCGTCTTGGTCCCCCCCAGCCCGGACAGCGTCAGCGTTGGTAATAATGACGGCTCCGAGGATCGAGGGCGCGTTGGAGCCATGCAAAGTGGCAGCGCCGGCGGTCTCTCCCTGGAACGGGAAGAAGATCGTTTGGGTGCGCCCTTCTCCCCTGTCAGCCGACCGGTGCGTTGTCAGACGCCGGCTGCTGAAAGACCCCCGCGGGTGCAAAAAGGCGGCCCACCGCGAGACAGCGGCCTCGAACCCTCTGGGGGCGTTGTATCTGTCGTTCCGCGCCAGGAAGCTTGCCACTTCGTCCTCTCGAAGCCTCCGCGCGTAGTTGAAATCAGAAGCAACGTCCTGTGCCACCTCTGGGTTGGGACACTGACTCACCTCACCGCTTTGACTGACGCGACAGATCGGACAGGCGTTCATGCTCCGCCGGACGAGCTCGCGCGCGCAGGAGTGGCAGATGGCGTGGGCGCAGGGAAACGGCGTCGTTTTGGTGTGCTCTCCCAAGTCCATAACTTCGAAGCACACCGGACACGCCTCACTCTCTGGTTGCTGCGCAGACACTCCGCAGAACGCCATGGCTGCTAACCGCCTCGTGCCTCCGGAGATGGACACACCAGAAGGACGCAAAGCCTTTCTCGTGTTAGCGGGGCGAGGGGCAGCCGCGGAGGCAAACGCCTACTCGATTTTAGCGGTCTCCGCGCAGCTGTTTGTCGCCGCGTCTTGCACACCGTGAGCGAGCGTGTTAGTTCGGGTACGCCGCGTGTCACTCCAGCGTCGCCTTATCGACCGACTCTGGGCTTGGTGACGGCATTACAAAGCTGTCACCGCCCATCGGGAGGGCCGCGGGACTGGGAGCAATTCTTCCGTAAAAGACTGCCCTGAGAGTGTCCGCTACTCGCATCAATGCACTGAACGTGTCTTCCCAAGCTTCTTCTTCTTCTTTTTCTTTCGTCCTCTCCTGCTCCTCCTCCTCCTCCTCCTCTTGCTCCGGTGTTTCTGGTGCGGGCGCTTCGGGCATTGGCCTGCCGGACCATAAGTGCTGCCCAAACCCTGCGCCGCCGTTCAGCGGCGACCATCCTTGCACTCCGTCGCCGTCCAAGATCGTGACGGCGGGCTCAGAAGCTAGGCAGAGTACCAACGCCACACCCAGGACCATCGTTCCACACCTCCAATGGGACATCTTAAAAGAACGGTGTCGTTTCATTCGCCGGTTAGCGCGCCACGGCGGTGGCGCTGGTGCCTCCCCGCCTCTCCAACGCTCTCCGCCCTTTCACCACATTCACTCTTACGATGGAACCACCTAACACACTGCACGCACCAACGCACCTCGTCTTCAGAGTCGTTCGGCACGACTACTCTGCGTCCGTCAGTGGGTGCGGGCAGGTGGAGTCGTTCACCGTGTCGGCAGCGGCAACACCGCGGAACACCTCCTGGTCGTCATTGTCGTCTGCTGCATTTCCCGGATTTGCCGGACGGTAGACGACCTCGTCTTCGTCTTCGTCTGCCGCATTTCCCGGATTTGCCGGACGGTAGACGACCTCGCCTTCGTCTTCGTCTTCGTCTTCGTCTTTGCCGTTCTCGCCGTAGTACTGGTCCTTGCCGTCCCCAGCGTCCCCAGCGTCGTCAGCGTCGTCAGCGTCGTCAGCGTCGTCAGCGGTCGCGTTGGTCTCGGTCTTGGTGTTGAATGCATGGCCGAGGGCGGCGTCGGCGCTCTTGGATCCCCCGTGTACGGACGGCACGCCCAGCAACAGGCGTGGCCTTTTGGAAGGATCTGTCGAACGGTCGCCGTAATCCACTTTGCCGTCCATGGTACCAGAGGTGCGACCTGTAAGGCCGGGAGGTGTGCTGTTGCCGGGCCACGCGACGCCGCCACGGGCAAGGTCGGCACAGTGGGTGGAGCGGGTGGAGCGGGTGGAGCGGGTGGAGCGGGTGGAGCGGATGCGGTGCGGATGCGGTGCGAGAGGGTGTGCGCGATAGCGGTGGCGGCGCACTGTGTTGTTGTGGAAGGACGGCGTGTGTTCGTCTTTCTCGTCGTGTCGCGGTCGCGCAAAGCGCCACCTACCCTTTTAGGCAGGCGTGTCCGCTTTTCCAAACGCGCTAGCAGACCTGCCTAAAAAGACTCACCTAAAGATGCCGACAAACGTGCGGTTGTTTTAGAAACGGTGTCCGCTCACACGGGCACTGCGACAGTAACAACGGCGGGAGCCGAAGTACCACAGCACGTGATGATGAAGCCAAGGGTGGTGGCTCCTCGTCACCCGGCTTCGGCTTTGGCACAAGTGACACGAAGCAGCAGGCGGCGCCAAGACCGAGCCACGCTGGAGCCACCACCAATGCTGCCGCGATCGCGACCGCGAGACCGTCGACAGTCGACAAAGCGGTGTCGCTGCCGGCATCCGCGCCTACGCCAACGGCCATCACCCAGCCGAGCCAAGGCAGGCTTCCCGCGCCCAGCCAGAGCACGGTTGAAAAAGGCTCTGAGAGACCGCCATCCTCAGTAACAGACGGCAAATGCGAATGCATGGCGTGGACCAACAGCCCCGCCCACACAATGAGGGCGAGAAAGTGATTTGCTCCATTGATGGCGACGGTACGCGCTACTCTCGTAGCGCACTCGCCGCCACCTCGCAGCATGCCGAGTCCCAGCCGCTCGCCGCTCGCCGTGCTCAACACGGCGCAGGAGCACAGAAAAAGCAGAAGCGACGCGGAGACGCCGGCCGCGGCCGCGCCCCGCCTCGTGTGATCGAAACCAACCCACGAAGAAAACACGTGCAGAAACATCGACAGCGAGATCACCCAGAGAAAGGAGTGTGTGGGGTTGGCATATACCGAGAGAGGGCCGTCGGTCGCGATGAGAGCCACTTCATCGGCCGCGAGCGCGCCGGCAAAGAGCAACGCGAAGAATCTAGCTTGCCACGCGCGGCGCGCTGCAATGCAGAGCCCCGAAGACACAACCATCAGGTAGGTGGCCACCCCAGCAACCGCCACCTGCGACTCAGAGTCGCCATCCCCCTCCAACAGCGGTACCCGGTTGGCGACAAGCGCGCCCACGTAGCACACCGCGAGGAGCACTCCAAAGACGCTCGCCTCAGGCCCTACAAGCCATTGAACACGTGTATCTCTTCTGAGGCGTGCACATAAGAGAAGCGCCACGGCCAAGCCTAGCAGCCACGAGACTGCCGGCGTGAGCGCGAGCATGCGTCGGCGCCGCTCAGACGCCGACATAATTTCTGGCTTGTGTAGTGCGCACGCAAACTCTGGAAGACCTTTAAGCGGCTCGGCAAGCGCGAGCGTCCCCCCAAACGCGGCCACCATAATGCCGAAGAGCGAGATGCTCAGCGCCGACCCATCGCCGACCCCGGCCAGGATGGCGCAGCTGCCCGAAAGCACGCTCCAACCTTGTAACGAGTCTGAGTGCTGGGTCGCGTCAAAGGCGGACCTCAGTTGACGGGCACCGAGGTAGCACAGCAGAGCCCCGGAAAGCGCTCTGAGAGCGTCGTCGGATGCTGAGACTGAGACCTCAGACCGCTTCTTTTTTGTTTTGGAAGCCTGCAGGTTCTCTCCGTGGGACTGCAGAGGCGCCCCTGCGAGCGCGTCGAAGTTCAGCGTGCGAATGATCCCGAGGGCAGTCGCGGCGAGGATGACCCCCGCCGACGAGTAAATTGCATCAAAATACCGAAGCTCTCTCGAAGCAACGCGCGTGCCAGCCAGCGCAGAGAGCAAGAGAGCTGCGGCCCCTACATAGCGATGCCGAGGAGGTGCTGGCGCTGCAGCCGGCGCGCGCGGGCTCAATGACAGTGACGGCGAGGCCGCTGCGAGTATGCAGATCAGCGCCGTGCCGCGCATCGAAGCCGGGTATGCGTCGTAAGCCTGCTCATTATCAAGCGCTGCGAGTGCGTCGACGACGAGTACGCCAAGCAGAGCCAATACCGCGAGCCCCTCCTCGACCTTTAGAGCTAGAAGCATTCTGCTCGTTTTTTATAAAGGTTTTCTTCACGCAACCCTTATCTCACGCGAGGTCTAACACGCATCTTACTCGGGACACCCTTGCTCGCGTGCCCACTGCAGACATTCGAGCTCGTTGCGGTGTTCCGCCCACTTGCACGTTCTCGCATCCCAAGGACAGCCACGCTGCCGGAGCCATGTGAGGCATTCAAGGCGTCCATGCAGCGCCGCAGTAGCGCACGCGCGCTCGTCCCATGGAACGCCATGCTCCCACAGCCACTCCAGGATATCGATCCGCCCGGATGCGGCCGCTTTCTCGAACGTGCGTTCATCGCACACGAACCCTTGTTTGTAAGCCCACTGCAGGACGTGCATGTGGCCCCCATAGGCCGCCTCCGTGCAGGGATTGTAAAACGCGCCCCTGCCTCGATAACCAGTGTGTAATACCGCCGAACAGCCGTGCTTAATCAGGAAGACCAGGCAGTCGAGATGACCGAACCTTGCCGCTTCAAGACATGTCCAGACAGACATGTGCAGGTTATGCTCGTGAAAAAGCTTGAGCATGGCCAACTGACCGTGTCCCGCTGCTAATTGGCTCTGATGGTGACAGGGTGCGAGACCTTTCTTGTAGGCAACCTCAACAAAGAGGGTGTCCCCTTCACGTACAGCATCGGTCAAAGCACCCAACGCGCCTTCTGCCATTCGCTGCATGGCGCCTGTGATGCTGAACACGCGGCCCGAGAGCTTCCGGGCCTCGGAGCAAACGAGTCGCATCGCGAGAATGCCGTCGAGGTTAAGATGCTTCAGAACCTCGATCGAGAGGTCTGCGTGGAAGAAGATCTCGTCGGCCCAGGTAAGTGCTGCGTGTGCTCTCGCCGTCTGGCGCCGTGTGCGCACGGGCATGCTGATCGGTCGTGGCTTCTTCCGCCGCTCGACCTTCCTAAAAAGGAAGGTCTGCGCGCTAGCGGAACAGTTGAGACCGGCACACGAGACCGACACTCACACAACGATGACGAGACCGGCGCCCACACCCCACTTTTTTCTTCTTGGACTCGTTGTGCCTGTCGCGATCGCGGTCTTTGTGGTGGCACCGCTTGCCACCGATCTCATGGAACTGGTGCTCAAGCCTTCGCAGCAGAGTCTGCTTCAAACCGCCCGGACGCTGTGCATACTCGTTCTGTCAGCGGCGTGGAACCTTCTCGTAACTTTGTTGTTCCTATGGGCACCAGTTGTGCTTTGCGTGGCAGTGCTCGTAGTGTGTTTTTGAGCTCAGATTCGTTCTTTTGTCTCCCGCCAGGTTCACACGCCCAGCGTGCGCTGCCGCTAATGATAAGTATGAGGCACGAGAACGTGTAGTATTATAAGGCGTCAGAATGTTGCTCCCCGACCTGACACACCTAGCCATGAGCGTCTGCACCAAACGCAAGATTGGAGATGATGAGGACGACGCGGGTCAGGCGCGGCAGGCCACGGGCGCGGAGGAGCGGTTGCATGGAAGTGAGTACACCAAGGCGCTTCAGCAGGTGTCAGAGGAGGAGAAAGTCGAGCACGAACGGATGTTGAACCGGTTTAGGGAAAGGGTCGGAAGGGTGGTGCCATCAGCAAGGTTGGGCGTACACCGTGAAAGACTGTCGCGCTACGAGAAGCACGTCAAGGACGATGAGACCGCCCTACAGAACTTGGAAGCGTTCATCACAGCTACCAAGAATTGCGGCGACCACTCGAACAGTTTGCCCGCCACTGCTGAAGAAATGGTGAGTCAACTTAAAACTGCACTTACCGACCGCGCCGGGTTACAGGCGACGAACGTCTTCCCCATGCACATTGTGGCATGGAAGCGCGCACAGTTCAAAGCGCAGGCAGATCTCGTCTACAAGCACTACGAAACGTACGAACCGGATCCCAAAGCAGCCCAAAGCATTGGTGAGTGGACGGCCGAGGCGCCGGATGAACACGTATCGCCGATGCACCACGTCGTCACTAGTTATATGCTTGCGCATGTGAAGTTGAGTGGTCCTCATCTCGAAGGAAAGCACTGGGACTCGGACAAGGAGCTGCGCGAAAAGGTGAGAGGCACAGTGCAGGGACTGTACAAGCTCATCATCGAGGCGCCTAAAGCGCCGTTCCCATTGCTGTTGTTGCGCACGGTCAGGCAGAAGGCCGGGCTGCCCACTGCGTGGTTTAGGAAGCTTTTCAAGCGCGAAATGACTCCTGGAGATTCGATGATTCTGCCGATGTTCCTGTCGACGACGATGCTGAGCTACGAGGACAGCTGGACAACGCACGGTCCCGATGCATTTGGGGCACACACGCCCAACGACGATTTCTACCCCAGCGTGGATGGCGATGGCTGCTGCATGATGCAGATTCTCGTGTCCCCAGGGGTCCCTATGCTCCCGCTTGCAGAATTCGAGGGCAATGAACACGCGCAAGAGCAAGAGGTCTTGCTGCCCCCAGGTATTGAACTGGTCTTTATGAACGAAGAAGATGGCGCCGTGATAACACCAGACGAGAGCTTCGAGGACGAGACTTATGTCAAGATGTATTCGTTTCTTGCGCGCGTGGGGTCGGCACACGCAGGGCCGTCGTGCTAGTGCTCGTAGTGTGTTTCTGAAACAAAAAAGCTCAAACACACTCCTCTTCCGCGGCTTCAAAGGCCGAGATCGCGCTGACCCGGCGCTTCTTGGACGCCCGGATCGCCTCGCGTGCTGCGTACAGCTTAAAGTTGTGCTCCTCGAATTGCCTGCGGGCGGAGCTCATTACATTAATCAGCGCCTTGCGAGTTGGCAGAGTCGAAGCTCCGCCCTCAAGGTTGACAGTGTTTTGCACCGCCTCGAGAACGTCTTCAAGCACGGCAAACGCGTTGCAAGTCCCCACCGAGGGCGCCTCCGACAGACACTTTTGCAGTTGCACCACGCGCTCCGATGGTTGCACATGGACGTGGTCGTGAAAAAGGCCTCCGCCACTGGGCAGGCCGTGTGGCGCGGATTCGAGAACTGGCATCACCCGGTCCGGACTGACGAGATGGAACTTTCGGCGGACCACCGGGCCGTCGCCATCCCCGGCGCTGAGCATGGCGAGCTTTACCAGGATGGTCCCAGCGACGGCGTTTGCCGTCACTGCTGCAGAGAGCTTGATCTCCACCAGAACGATCGAGTCGCGCAACTCGCGAAGGAGCCTTGCCAAACGCGCGGCATCGGGCGTCTTGTCGCGCAGCATGGCGGCTCCCTCGATCAGTGGCTTGGCGTCACAGTACAGCGCGTCCACTCCAACGACGTTGCCGGTCGGCGGCGGATCCTGTTCGAGCTCTTTGACGACCTGGAGCAAGTCGACGTCCGGTGCGTCGGTCAGCACGAGCCCTCGGACACTCGGAGCCTTCAGCACAGCCGCCGGGTAGACCAGCTTGCCCTGCGGGTGCAGCGTCGTGTACAGATGGCGCAGGACGTCGTCCTCGTACTCTGCACCCGCGGCGCCTAGGTGGATGGGCGTTAGCAGTGTGTCGTCTTCCTCGTCCTTGTCCATGGTGGTCGTGGTCGTGGTCGTCGTTTGTGCTTCTCGCCAAGCGTCTAGCGCAAGAGCGCGCGGAAGAACCTCTTACCAAACAAGGAAGGAGAAGCGGATCGAAGGACATATATGCGTTGACGAAATGGGCAAGCCGGCCCAACGAGGGAGAAGGAGCGCCCCAGTATCCGGCCGGGAAGTGCAAAATTATGTCGCGTTGGGAACGTACGCTGTTTACCACCCCTTCCGTTTATTATTACCCCCACCACACATCATGCGGAGTTGACGAAATGGGCAAGCCGGCCAAGGATTTGGTGGAGAGGGTTGGGGGAATGGGTCGGCCGCCGGGCA